>Ga0116227_10007402_pt1 | contig 21464 bp, 19 predicted proteins | sample S1TSphgellanicum_FD_89693 | JGI IMG/M metagenome (GOLD analysis project Ga0116227, IMG submission 89693) | Host-associated microbial communities from peat moss isolated from Minnesota, USA - S1T2_Fb - Sphagnum magellanicum MG | ecosystem: Host-associated > Plants > Peat moss > Unclassified...
AAAAAAACAGACTCGTTCTATATTATTGGCTACTTAGTACTGGAACTTATCATGAAGATCCGGTAATTTGGAAAAAAAAAAAAAAAAGGAAAAATATTCTTCAAAATTTGACGAATTTGGGTCTTTTATTATTTCCATGAAAAATCCTTTGTATAGGTCGAAATCATATTATTTTTCAGGTCGAAATTCGGCGAAAATTCGCCAGTAGAAAGAAAAGATTGTAATATGAAATGCCCTTTTTTTTTAAATAGAAAAAACTCCAACGAGAGTGAAAACAGAAAGTCCGGAAGAATTTTATGGATGAATATCAGATTATGATCAGCTAGATTGAGGCTTGACGGATGAGAGTCATCCATTACGAAGCTTCACGTTAGGTGTAATAAATGCAGATAATGGCGGTGCTGGGTTAAGTGGGGGTGGGGGCAGCGCTACAAGAAGAACTAGGGTCCAACTGCCACAATTTAAATATTAAAAAATAAAAATAAAAATCCAATAACTAAGTTGATGAATAGTCTCTAGGTGGTGTATAGGCCATAAATTCTGGACCAAGTTTGACGGGCCGGGATTCACGGCACCTCGAATTGAAGCCCGCGGTTTAAAAGAAAAGTCGACCTTAAACGCGGCATTTGAACATAAGCCCAAGACGTGGGACTTGGGTTGAAAGCTGCGATCTAGAGATTTGACGTCCTTATTCGAGGTCCTGATTATTACCCGGTAGAGGGGGGGGGCGGGGGTGGGGGTGGGAAGTGACTGACGGCCCAAAACTAGACGCGGCGATGATGTAGCTTTTCTTTTCGGGACGTGGATGAGGATCTTAATTTTACCACTTTCCTCCAGTCAAAGGCGGGGCTGAGGAAAAGTACAGACAAAGTGCTCACAGTAAATACAAAGAGTCTCCGCCGCGTGAAGATGGAAAAAGAAAATTTCAACTTCTTTTACATTTCTGGTGAAGATGGAAGACGAAATGTTCACTTCTTTTACATTTCTTTTACGTATGTAGACCACCAGAGAAAGAGAGAGAAAGAGAAAAGTCAGGATTTTGACTGGCCTTCTTTCTTTCACTCTAATAATTAATTAATTAATTAATTATTTATTTATTTATCCTTCTGCACCACAGCATATGCCAAAGCAAAACAAATAAAAAATAAAATTGGCGATAAAATTTTTCTGAATTAAAAAATGACTACATGTTTTTCCAAGAGAATACTTGGAGTATATATATTTGGCGAAAATATTTTTCAAAATATTTAGAAATGGCGATACATTTTCCTCGATAATATTTGGAGTATATATATATATATATATATTTGGTGACAATCTTTTTTTCAAAAATTTCAAAATTGGCGATATCTATTGAAAAGAATTGGAGTTTTTTCCAGATAATATTCTGTTATAAGAAAATTCCCATTGTTTCGAGATTTTAAACCAATTTCAATACTTAAAATTTATATTATTAAAAGAAAAGAAAAGAAAAAAACGCTGATATCCGTGAGACTCCGCTTTGGCTGCGGTACGCGACTTTGAAAGCACGATGCAGATTCAAGACCTCGATTAAAAACGCCTGGATTAACAACACCTGGGTTATCACCTGGTTTCAACACCTAGCAAAAGTCAGCTCCCAGTCAGAGACAGCCTACGGGCGTTCACGAAGGAACGAACCTCCCTCCCTCGCTCGCTCGCTACCCTCGCTCGCTCTCTTAAAGCAACTTGTTTCGTTCCGGAGCTCTGGATTTCTTCGAGGATCATCATCGCCTTTCAGGAGCAGCTGCCTGCAACAACTTGTCTCTGTTTTCTTGCTTTATTGTTGTTGCTGTTGTTGTCGTTTTTCCTCCCCCCCCCCCCCCCCCCCACTCTTTTTTTTTTTTTTTTTTTTTGTGTTTTTTTTTTTTTTTTGTTTTTTTTTTTTGTGGGTTTTTGTTTTTTTTCCTCCCCCCCCCCCCCCTTAATTAATTAGTTTTTTTTTTGGGCAGTGGAGATCTTTCTTCTTCAGAGCTTTTCAATTCTCTTGTTGTGTGTTTTTGGTTGCTGTCAGTAGTGCTTTGTTTGTGGGTTTTAGTTTCGGTTGTGTCTTCGGGAAGCTTGGGGAAAGTAGAATGTGGCAGTGGATTACACTATTTTGAGTATTTTGGTTGTGTGATTTGCAAGATCAAGTTTTGGTTTTTGGTTTTTTGGGTTTGGCAGTGAGGAGGAAGTTGCGCGGGTGTGTGTGTGTGTGTGTGTGTGTGTTGCATTTTGGTGTAATTTGGAGAGTTTTGAGTATCAAGGCGGAAGGAAGAGGAAGGAAGGAGGAGGATCAGGACGACGAGACGCTCTGGTACTAATCGTCGTTCAGCTGATCTCCCTCTGGGGGTGTTCTTCTCAACAATAGATTGAAGTTGAAACAGAGGGTACAACTGTGGTTCTGAAATTCAAGCAAGAAGACGACGGTTTTCGACTGTTGAATCTGCTGGCAGCGCCATTTAGATCGAGGGGATCTGGGGTTTCGTTGGAAGCAGAAAAGAAGAAAAACAGGTGGGTTCTTGTTCTTGTGGGCGACAGACAGACAGGGAGAGAGAGACAGAGAGACAGAGAGAGAGAACGGGCGCGCACGGTACAGCCGGCTTGGAGCTGAACAGGAGAAAACTCGGAAGTCCTTCGTAAATGCAAACTACGCATCATCTCCGACAGCATTTTTCTGAAGCTCAGATATCAGTGCAGCTTGAATCACCCTCAGACGTTCTCGCAGAGGAGATCATTCGTGGTTTTGGAAGAAGCTGTGATCAGTTGAAGCAATTTGCACATTGCCCAGGAACAGCTTGGACTTGAGAGCCATGGAGGGCGGGGGGCACGAGTCGAATGAGCTCGAGAGGTTGATCCGATCATTTGGCAATGAACATGTGCCAGCAGGTTCACAACGGGAGCAAGAAGCTCAACTGTTTGTGACCCCTCCATTGCGGGAGAATGTTCATGGCGCCTTCGAGTCCATGATGATGCTACAGCAGCAGCAGGGACAGCAGCAGCAAGGACAGCAGCAGCAGCAGCAGCTAGTTCCTCCGAGCTTCACAGACGAGTTTCTAAATCAGCTAGCAGTGCCATCTCCTACAGCTGAATGGCAGAACTTCATCTCCATGACTAACAACGATCCACTGCAGGGCCCCGCGTACAGCTCTGCTGCTGCAGCAGCTGCGGCGGCGTCTGCTTTCGCAACAACTTCTTCCACTGGTGGTTTCCTGACGTTTCAGCAGCTGCAAAGAGATTTGTTATCATCCGATTCCGCTGCTGCTAATGACTTCGCAAACTCTGCGTGGGGTTTTGTGGAGAATCAGATCACACCCAAAATTGGAAACTTTCCAGCAGGAAACAACTCTGAACCTCTCAACCTTGACGCAATCCAGGAGCTTCTCAATACCTCCATGATGTCTGGCAGCAATCCTCACCTCACGGGCTCAAGAACGCCACAGTTCTTGATGCCGGCGACCCATCAAGCTTCAGGTCATCATCATCATCAGCAGCAGCAGCAGCTTGCAGGTGATTCAGACTTCTACAACTACCTGAAGCGGGCTTCTCCTCCACAGACACAGTTCCATTCACCTTCTCCGCCAAGTGCAGTGGGATCGGTGTCTCCAGTACAGACCTCTCCATCTCTCAGCGCCCATGGTGGACGCCGGTCGCCATCTCCAGCTCGTCTTCCCAACTCAGCAGGTTCCACTCTTCCCAATACACCCAACTCTTCAGTTTCCTCAGGCTCCTCCAGTGATGGACCTGAGGCTCCTGCCACAGCTGCCGGCCCATCTGCAAGCACTAGCAAGAGGAAGACACCAGACCGAGCCATGGATGAGGAGAATGAGGAGATTCAATCTCCCGAGCTCAAGAAACCGTAAGTCTGGGTCTGCTCACAGTATTGCTTCTAGCTGCATTTTGAGATTGTACACACTACAACACATCTTGCGTTGTGATTTACAACTTGGGTTTAACGACTCAACTAATTGCTAAACCCAAGATATGTTGTAGTAGCTATGTCTCTTCTATTGTTATCCAAAGCCTTCATTTCACTGCCTTTGGGATAGCAGCTCTCAGAATGTAACCAGTTTTGTTTTGCACAAAACAAATCTTGAGCTGCAATTCTTGGGCTTGGGCTAGTTCTTGCAAAATAAATCTTGAGTTGCAAATCTTGGGGTTTGGGCTACTTCTTAGATAGCTAGAGAGCTTGATTCTTCTTCTCTCATGCTTTGCCTATTATATTGCTCTTGCAGAACAAACAAGGCTCGCAAGAAGGGTCCCAAAAGAGTTCGAGAACCACGCTATGCCATCCAAACACGCAGTGAAATAGAGATCATGGAAGATGGGTACAAGTGGAGAAAATATGGACAGAAAGCTGTGAAGAACAGCCCTAACCCTCGGTCAGAGACAAATCCTTTCACATCTCCTAGTCCTGCTCATCAATGTTTGCATGTAGCTAGCTAGCTGTTAAGAGCATTTCTCTAGATCAGGTCCTTGAGAGTGAAGTTTTTGCACACTCATCTTTGTTAGCATTTTTACTCACTGATGATGATGATTTGAGATCTGATCGGAGATGATTTGAGCTTCTTTGACATTGCTTCTTCACGAGAGTCCAAGCTTCAGGGCAGCACCATCTCTGAAATCCATACAATTTTTCTGTGGGGGGTGCAGGAGCTACTACAGGTGCACAGCTCCAAAATGTCCAGTGAGGAAAAGAGTGGAGCGGTCAGCTGAGGACTCAGGACTTGTCATTACGACTTATGAGGGTACTCATACTCATTTAAGCCCTGCCATGAATGGCAGTGCAAGCAGAGCTTCCAACTCTGATGCACCTTCACTGCTGGTTGCCTCTGGAGAAAATAGACCTGGTGGTGCCGCATACCAACCTCCAGCTTCAAGCTTCCCATTCACATCCTCTGTAAACCCTGTTCCCCCAGCTCGTAGCAACTATGACTTGACTGTACAAATTCAATCCGGAGTTCAGAGAGACCATGCAGCAGCTACATCATCAAGCTTGAGCTCTTACGCTCAAGACATTCAAACTGCAGGTGCAAGCACTGCTTATAATCTTCAGTCCTTAAACATTCAAGAATCAGCTAACATCCTGAGAATTAGAAGCCATGGAAGCTGGCATGGAAGCTTGCAAGAGTTTAATCCTTCAATGCCGGATGAAAATCTCAGTAATATGCTTAGAACCCAACAACAACAAATGCATGGAACTCGAAACCAGATGCAAGAAGCTCTGCAAAACACTGAAGGTCAAATGTTCAGAGCTGTGACTTTTGGAGCTCAAGGAATTGGAGGCGAAGAATCATCTGGTGATATTCTCACAGGTTCGCACATCCCATACTGGGCCTCTGGCAGTGAACCTCGATCAACAACAAGAGGGATGGAAGAACAACTAGCATCAGCATCAGCAACCGGTGATGAATCTCAGCTGAGAGATGATGAATCTCCTATAAATGATGAACTTTTAAGCGACGTTGTCAGATTGGGGGTACACTGGTAGCCCTGGAAAAATCTGGTGTCCAAAAAGGCAATTGAAATTGTTCATATACACACATACCATATAGCCTAAGCCTCTCAAGAAATTTTGAAAGACATAAACTGTTGTTTACATTTGTGTCTTAGGGTACTGGCAAGTTTGTACGAGAAAAACAGTGATTTTCATTTCTTTCTTGTGGGGAAGCCTTAGTACTTGGGTTGCTAGAATCTTTTTTTCACAAAAGTCATGTAACTACCATGTATGTTAATAATGTGTGTTTTAGCTTGCAAAATTTGCCTACCCACAGAAACGCAGTTACAGAAATCACAAAATAGCAGCGAGTAAGCTCATAATCTGTACACATGTAAAATCCTCAGTTTTGTAAAGGATTAGTAGTAGCAGCAGCTCCTTTGGGGCACTTTTATACAAACTTTGGAATTTCTTGTGGTTTTTTTTCTTGGGAGATTGACGAATCTCGGAAATTATGCAACCATGCAACGTGGAGTGTTTGAGCTTCAAAGGTAAAATTATGGCTTTGTCTAAACATTCAGCCCAGCTATGTATGTTAGAATCATGTGTTGTAATGTCCAAGGCACTGGAATGACCGGAACAGCCTTGATGGAAGATTGCTGGAGTGACCCAACTGGTAAAAGTTTGCAGTCCACTGATCTTGTTTCACACCAAATTATTGAACATCTGCTACAGACAGATGAATCTAGTCTTGGTTGTTTCTTTTGTCAGGATGCTATCAGTGTTTCTCAAAGAATCCATTAGTATTAAGGTACCGAGCATGCAGTATGCTCAACTCATCAAGAAGGCAATATTTGCTCCAAGACATCCAGAAGGACCATATCCATGCAAGGACACCCACTTGCATCCATATGTCTAGACTTGTTAAGAGACAAACTTTAGTAAAAAGAACTAGAGCAACAAGACTAGACTTTGGGTACCAAACAACACCCTTCACAGCTAATCGAAATGGTTGTAAGTTGTTTCAACTCCTAATTTGCATGTTTTTGGAACTCATGAACACAAAGTCAAGGTTGTGCTCAAGAGCAAGAGGCACAATTGACACCAATGCTTTGGATTGTTGAACAAGTCCTTGCCCCACAAAGGGGGAAAATTCAAAGTAGTAGTTGCTAAATCTTAGTGAACATGCATGTCACAATTGCCATCCATTGACGCCATAATGGATCATAAAGCATTCATAAAAAGATATATATATTTCATAATGGACACTATTCAACGATTTAAGAAGGTTTACTAGGCATTTTGGTTTTTATGGAAGCTTTTGTGAAAACTATGAAGCTCCCCGAATACTCATATGTAGTACAACCTAACTTTTAGTTCAATCAAAATCATTATGAAATACAACCTTGCAACATAGTCTTGTTCACCTTGTTCTATGTTCCAAGTTTCTATTTCATGAATACCCTTCCTTCCAACCCAACACATTTTTGAAGGTGTTGGATCATGCTACGTTTGGTATGATAATTGCCATATCTAGGTTTTACATTTAATTCTCACATTTGATTTGATCATGTTCCCAAATCACAAGTCTTTTAAGAATTACTTTTGTTCTCCACACCTTTTGGTCATAAGGCTACACGATGATTCAATGTCCTCAACCTTCGCAATATGCTAACAAATTTTCTTAGATCATGATGATGCTCAGCCTCACAAATGAAAGTAAAGTTAATCAAATGCTTAAATCTGCTTGCATTCCAACACAATCAAGAAACCACTTTAATGTTGTCATATTCTCTAGCAACCTTTATGTTGCCATAGCATTCTACAACACACCATTGCGAAATAGTTATGAGGGATTTCACCCTTTGATGGAAAAGCCCTAAATCAATCTAACTAACCTTGAACTTTGTTGTTCCCTATGAACAAATAATGGCATGTATAACAAACAAAAGTTATCTATGAATGAACATGGTTTCTCAACAAGCCAAAAAATTTCAAAGAAAGAGTGAAAGTCAAGAAAGAGAACATAAGTATAAGTTGATGAAGCCATGAAAAAGTATTATGACTTTCCAATTTGGGTGAGAGACACACAAAGAACCAACAAAGAAGGAAAGAAAGAGAGCAAAACCACACTCAACAAAAACCATGTAAATGCCTCATCACCATCTCAAAAGCAATAAGGGAACATTAGAACCTTTTCTTAATACACAAATCAATTTTTAGAGCTTCAACATATCAAATTTTGTTGTGTATAGATTGATTGAGTTTCATGAAAAAACTTGTTGTCAAGAATATCTTGGATAGATTCTTACAGTCCAAACATAAAGAAATCTTTTTAATATGTGGGGAAGAATGTACATACATTCATATATTGCAAACATAAAAAAATCTTTGTACAATCTATTGTCATGGTTGTAGATTGAGCTTGGGGCACAATCTTTTTTGGATTTAAAAAATATAAAAATATAGGGTGCCATATATTGGCTATTGGATAAAAATTATAATTTAAGTAGTTCAGTAATAAGGTTATGGTTGTTTTGAAAACCAAAATGTAATTAATATAGCATATATGTTAATCCCCAATACTACAAAAAATACTAAAAAATAATATATTAAATATCTTAAGTATTAGTCATAAATAAGTTCAATTATTAGGTTAATGAATAAACTTGGATCAATATAAATAATTAAAATGATTTTTTTGGTCTCAAATTGATTTATTCCATCTTTGACATGAGTTGTAAAGGATGGAAATCTTAACTACAACAAATGTGAGCATGGTCTTTAAAAAAAATTAGATCATACATTTTTAATTTGTCTTTTGCATTTGTTTGTTGTCAATGAAGTGGAATGGTTAATGATTCATAACATTAGATATTTGTATGTTGCTTGTTTAGCAAGAGTTGTAATTTATCCATCCAAGGGTTGTATTTTTTTATTGCATTTTTCAAACCCTCAAAATAGTGGGGGTTGTCATGAGTTCCTTTTTCTTGATCAAATATTAAAACTGAGAATTTAAATAAATATAAGATATCAAAACTTGATGCAAACATAGAAATATAATCAAATGTACAATGGCTTAAATATGTGCATATTAAAAAATAAATTAATAATAGGATGGGAAAAAACAATTAGCATCCCCCTCCCTCCCCCAAAGAGATTGAAACATCAATTGTAAACTTGGAGTACAAGCATATATTTTATTGTGTTGAATCTAAAGAAGATTAAATTATGTAGGTGTTATATTTTGCTTCCATTTAATAGATCAAAACTTGACAAGATTTCTTGAACTTTTTTTCGAAGTGTGTAAAACAATATTAGGGTATTGAGCAAATCATTGTCATTCAAAGGTTAAACAAATGTTAGCATAAACTTTGCATGAAGACCCTATGTTTTTCATAGATAACAATTGAATTAATAGAGCAACTAGCAAGTTGGTGTACTAGAAATAGTTCTTCCAAAGCCGATTTTGTACATGTTTTGTGCTTGAATTTTTGAGTCCATTCACTATGGATGTGCTTCTACTAAGCCCTTGCATTCATAAACAATTATATGGATAGATCTTAGTAGTTTATTTTTATAAGTCTTAGCAACTTTCTATTGCATTGGTTAATGTGACATTCAAGTCGTACTATGCTTGTTGTGATAATGTTAATTTTCTATGTTTTTTCATCCAATGATGCATTAAATGGGCTTAAATCTTCTATGGTACTCAAAGAGAAAGACTATGCACACAACTCCAAGAGTTCCTTGTAGTATTTCTTAAAAAATACAAATAGTTGAAAATCAAAGTGCCACAAGTAACCTTCCTCATTAATGATGAAATTTTTTAGCCATTTCCTTTGTTTGTTTATGTTCTTTTCATGCATCTTTGAATTTTTTGAATGATTTTTGAAGCTTTGTTCTCGACTTTTTGATGATGACAAATTAAAAAAAAAGGTGCAACAACACTAAATTCAATGGCGTATGCCACCAATCAAATATGATGCATTTTACATGGTAATGTACGAACTCTAGCTTCATTGTTTTACCATCAAGTACTAAGAGCTATTGTACTTCAAAAGAATCAAGTGATCATGCCCCTTAGGACGATTGGTTATGACATGGAGGCATGCAATTACTTGAGTCAACATCATTGCCTATCTGAACATGCCATGGTCACAAATAAACTAGATGTTTTGGATGCATCATGACATTAAAATGCCATTTAATCATCTAAAGAGAAGAAAGGGTAAAAAGACAAGAAAAGTTGTTAGACAACAAGCTCAAACAACCTTTATTGTTTTAAGCACTAACCTTTTGCTATTTGCATACACATTTATACACACTATTCAGACTTACTTTTGGAAGGATGTAAAGTATATATTCACATGCAATATAATATAGTTGGAGATTCATCGTACAAGTGCAATGTTTACCATTGCATCATCATGTAAGATAACTCAAGCAAATTTGACCCGAAAAGTTTCATTCAAGGTCTGAGATGTATCATGAGAGCTCACTTCAACATTCCTTGTTGTTACATTACGTTGTACTATAGACTCCTTGGTTGAACAATTGATGTCAACTATCTTGGAGCTTTGATGCCATGAAGCTTACCATGTGAATGTAATGATATGAGGTGTGCAAATTAATGTCACCCAATTCTCATGCCTTGTTTACTCTCTCTCCATAATAGCTTTTATTTTACATCTATATTGATTTGGCATTTTGATCAATAAAGACTCATCGACTAAAAGACTTGTTGCACTGGGTGGTGTGAGAAGCCTAGTTGAGTATGTGTGTTTTGTTTGGGTTTACTTACCTGGTAGTGATGACTTTGCTGCGCCAAGAAGGCTTGACTCTATAGCTGCCGAACAAAAAGTAGTTGAGGAAGAGGGTTCTTGTGACCTGAGTTTGTTTCTTCTACTCTACCTTTCTGTGATCATTTGTGAATCACAACTCTAGGACACTTTGTTACAGAAACTTGTGATGGTTTGTCCCTCTCCTTTTTGTTACAACACAACAAGTGAGAGCTGAGTATTCATGGATGTAACCAAAGAAGAACTAAATTTTTGCTTGCAACAGCTTCAACCACAGAAGAGACATTGAAATTAATCAACAGTTCAATCCCAAATGAGGATTGAAGCAGGAGAAAACTCATGGCTGACAGTTTAGAAGACCACTCAAAATTAGCTGAAAATGGAGATACCACACTCCTAATGCTGCCAAGGGGCAATTTGTAGTTGTTCACTTCTAACAAAATGTGAGACATCATGCACAATGCACTCTTTTCAGTCATAACAAAGATACTGAAAGAGTGAACTGCACACTAGACCTCCAGGAAAAACACCTTCGCCAAACTTCCATCTTCTTACATGGCAAGACAGTGATCTCAGACCAATGAAAGTTAATTGGCATTCTCATGACAGTGTTATACAAAGGGTATTATCCGACTGCCAAAGTCATTGTCTCTGTAGCAGCGAATGAAAATTGGTTTCTGTACTGTTTGAATTCTGGTTCCTATCTCCTACTTACTTTGAAAGTATTTCTTACACATCCCACCATCTGACTCCCATCCAAACCATGAAGACCTGCCTAGCTTTACACAGGCAAGTGTTCGAAAGCCACCAGCTACAACTTGAGATGGATGAGAAAGAAGGAAAGTGAAGTCAGTGTGCGCACTATTTTGGTTTCTCTTCATGATTGCTCCTATGCTTGTGCAGTGAGGTTGAATCAGCCATGCTTTTGGGTTCTGGAGCACACAATATTGCATGAGTGGGATCACAAGAAATGGCCTGGCTGCTTTGGACCCCTCTTGAAATTGTAGTTGTGCTGCTCCTGGATCCTATAAGCTCAGATGCGTTGTTGACTAAGGTAAGACCACCTTGTGCCAATCCTGATGCTTTGGTTAGAAGGTCTGGGCAGAAACTCTGCAAACAAAGGAAAGCCATCCACACATAAGAAACTATCTTTCCATGGTAAAGTAGAACCAAGATCTAGTATTTCCTTTAGGAAAGTTCAGCTTTAGAACAATGACTTCTAGTGTAATAAGCCATGATCTAGCACAAACATGTGTTTTCAGGCTCTGCTTTTCCATGCACCTTCCTGTCAACCATGCAGATGAGTTGGCTACATTGTCAGAACTGCTCAACTGTAACATCTTCACTGGACCTTCAAACATTAAATCAATGTGCAACCCATGGATTGTTTCCAGAAGCAAGTCTAGCAGGTGGGGGACTCACAAAAACATGAGAGACACTAGTCCTGTTGACAACAGTTGGGACAATCCCCAAGACGGGCCTGCTTTGTTGAGATGGTAGGTTGAGGTGCATTGCATTCTCCAGGGAAGACCCTACACTTCCCTTCTCATAAGCTCCAGATTCAATATCTTGCAATGGAGTTCCAGTGGGATCACAATACACCTTGCTCCCATCTAATTCCTTGGAAACATGTTGCCTTGCCATGGTGGCCTTGCTATCTGCCACACTGGTGATGAAACATTGAGAAAGTACTGGCTCCACTGGAAGTGACCCAAGTGCTGCTGAGACAAGAGCTTCCCAGGATGTTGTAACCCCAGGTCTCAAGGAGGCCTTATCTTCAAGTACATGTGAATCTGCATCCAAGAGAGGAAGATATTCTGGCAGCAAAGAAGGCACCCCTGAAGCTGCAGAGACAGCTGCAGCTTCAGACAACTGCACCAAGCAATTCTGTTTTGAGACATGGATGTTTAGGAGTGGGACATGAGAAATTGAGTCAGTAAAGAATGGGGGGAATCTCAAAGATTTCAGAGGAATAGCAGCAGTCACAAGCGGCAAGGATGTCAACTGGGCAGGTGAGGAACTTACACCATGCATGCCAAGGGCAGATGATGGGACAAGGGCTGGTGGAGGCCGGACAGTGAAAAAGGGACTTGCAGTGGGGACAAAACCGACATCACCAATCTTTGCTGGTAGGAATGGAGGGGCATTTGTGTACTGTAAAGTTGTTGTGCCCAGTGGACAGGGGCAATAGTAAGGAGAAAAAAGTGAGGTTGAGATCGGGACCTGGGTCAGGGGAGGCGGGAGAAAAGAACTTGATGCCGGCACACCCACCATGGAGGGAAAGGGATAAAGAGTTTCAGGCAGCGAAGGAAATGGAAGGCCTAGAAGTGAATGTGTCATTGTCATTGTCCTCTCTGGGTGCCATTCCAAATCTTCATGTTGACTTGATGGAATTGTTGGTTGCAGTGGCAGAGACAGGCCTGTACTATGAACTTGAGTCTTCTCCTGAAAGAATGATGTTCGGGTACTCCACAACGCATTCACTGTTCCTCCCAGAGCATTTCTAGATACCAAACGTTGACTGTCACTGCTTAGAGGACTTGACAAACTGGACACACCACTCCAAGAGGGCAAGTTTGTGCACAAGTGCTGGATCTCTCTTGCAGGCTCAAGAAACTGAGGGCTGCTTGTTGAGCTGCCTCTTGTGGAGCAACAGACTTCAAGCCCATTCGATGTCAAAGCTGGGATCTTTTGTGTCCATGAACTTGATGTTGCAATAGCTGGAAGCTGAGTTCCAACAAACTGTGGCAAGAGAGTTTTGAAACTGTTGAAGTGAGCTGGTGGTTGGTAATAGACTGGTGGGTTGGAGGTTAGAGCAGGAGGTAATAGCACTTGACTCAAACCTGTGGTTTTTGAGCTTGAGACTGGCGCTGCAACTGTTACAGGCAATTGGCCTGTAGCACTTGTGGATTCTGATGTGGCAACCAATGCACTGCGGAGGTAGCTTGCAAATGTATCCAATCTAGTCTCATGAATGCCAGTCAGTTGGGAAAGTGATGGTTGTCTTTTAAGCAGATCTTTCATCTGTAATGCATGCCAATCACAGCCCCATTCAGAATTCAACATCCAGACTTTGAAATCGAAGAACTTACAAGAACATCAAATTCACTTTGATCCACAAAAGAGTTTGCAACACTAAAATTATCACCTTGCAAACCATCTCATCACCAACAGCCTTGGAAATTTCTGACTGCCAGAAGAAAGAGAGCTTGTGACCAGGTGACTTCAAAACAAATGACCTCCCAGACAGGTCTGCAGCAAGATGCTCAAGAATGACACCACTAGTTTCGAGGCCTGAACTCAAAACTGGAATCCGCTCAGTTATGCCAGCATCTGTGACAAAAGTGAGCTGCATATCAGAGCTTAGAAGCATTCTTAAGCTTAAATATCCCCTGTTTCACACCCACCCAAAAAAAAAATTCATCATTAAAACACATCTTGTGTTCCATGGTCTAAACCTCCTTGCTGATCACCAAAAATGTCCCATTGCTCTACAGCAGTGCTGTTTTGCAACAAATGGCTGCCTTGTATTCCATCTTTCACAGTGGCCAAAACCAAATTCAATGCAGCTATCTGCAGAGTTTCTGCCTAACAGGTCAGTTAGGATATCTAAAAGCTGTTGTCAACCTCAAGACTGTAAAGGTTTGCAAACCTTCAACTTATGACTTCAGCTTACAACTTAAAGATGCTTCCGAGGCACTTTTTGCGCTCATATGCTCAGCAGCAAGAAACTGTTTTCTTTTAAAGAAAAGCAAGGTAGGTGCAATAATGCATTTCTATTCATTCACACTTGTTATCAAGAGACTTGGATTAGCAGTAGCAGATCCACTGTCATATCTTGCTGCAGACTTGGTAGGCATGAGAGATGAAGAAGAAAAATTTGACAGAAGCCTTGATGACAATTATGCACAGACCTGGTGGTAGTAGGGCAAAGCAAGTGGCCCTGTCGAGAAACCTTTCCCACCCGAATTGAAACAAGAGGGGCACACAGGCATCTTGCGAGCATTGCCAATTCTCGTGCCTTGAAATGCTGTCAAGATGGACATTGCAACCACAAATTCTCTCAGTTACACACTCACAAATAAAAGTCAAGATGTGGATTCTCAAAGCTCTGAAAGGGTTTCCTAAAACTCAAAATTTGCCCAAAAAAAAAATCAGCTCAACAGTCTTGATTCCTGTCAGTCAAGATTCTCCTGCACAACCCTAGTTAACAACTGAGAAATGGGTATTCAAAGGAAGGGACTTTCAGACCTGGCCAAGGTAGGAATCAAGGTTTTCCTCCAGAACCCTAGTTCACAACTGAGAGACATGGGTATGCAAAGGAAGGGCTTTTGGACCTGGCCAAGATAGGAATCAAGATTTTCCTGCACAACCCTAGTTCACAACTGAGGCTAGGGTATCCAAAGGAAGGGATTTTCAGACCTGGCCAAGATGAGCAAGCAGTCGACCATCAGCTCCACAGCATGACACATTCCAGCGCAGTAAAGGTTTCAGCCGCTCATCAGTTCGGCATGCCCCAATTGCTTGGAATTCCAGTGCCTGCATCTGCCAAGATGTTCCCTCATCTCTACGCCCCAGACCCTCCTCCTGTCTGTGTGGAAAAAATACATCCTGAGATTGGCCTGTTCTTGAGGTGGGCGCAGTGTTCCTCACATCCACTACACTTGTGCTCCCAGCTCTTCCCATCGCTGATGAACAACATGACTGAGGATACAAGGAACATGAAGAAGCCCTCTCATGCTCCAAACTGTGGGTGATCTGATCATGACTAGATTCATCATCCTGGGAGTAGTCACATCCTCTTGCTGAGCTCGAGATGCAGTCTTCAGAAGTGGCAAGGGGAGTAGACGAGCAAAGAGACGGCGAGCTATTTCTCTGCTGATGAACACTCACTCCAGTCGCTTCAGGCTCCGCTCGGGTGCACGGTTGTGCGTCTTGAGCTTGAGTCGCCTGTGAGCCGCCGCTAGATGCCAAGTTTTCACACGATTGTAGCTTATCTGAAGCGTCTGATGATACCATTGCCGGTCCCTCCCTCCTTCCTACGAACTAAAATTGTTCTCAGAAGAATCCTAGAGCCAAATCTGCTTATCGGAGAAGCGAAAACTCGAAGTGCCCTGACCACGAAAACCTAGAACAAAACTACTTTCCAGACACTGCAAAAAACTCTGAAGGGCCAAGAAGGCCAGGTACCGAAGTCGCAGAGATGAACACTACAGAGTCACGAACAGAGTAGAGTGTTTCAACAGACAGAAGAAACTAAGGTCACAGACAGTAATAAGCTTCAGAAGGAAAGAAGAAGAAAAAGCGGTCGGTGCAAAAACAGAAACAGTGATACGAGCAAAAAAGAGTACAAGAACCAACGCCGTTTACAGACGCTACTCGGGAGCCAGATGAGCGTCAATTGTGAAACATTGGCATCAAGAATTTTGAGATCAAAATTCCCGAACAATAATGCAAATCGGAAACCCGAGTCGAACAAAATGAAAATCCGAGAAACGCACTTTTGTTGGATCAGAAAATGAACCCCGGATGCAAATAGAGCAACCACCGATTCCGATTCCGATGAGAGAGAGAGAGAGAGAGAGAGAGAGAGAGAGAGAAGAAGAAGAAGAAGAAGAAGAAGAACCAGAGGTGCTTCAATTACGAAAACCATACAACAGCTTCACGATTGCGATCTCCATCACTGTTTGGATTATCGAAACCCGATCTTTCCTGCTCGGCACCTTCTAGCCGTCCGTACCATCGAAGTTTCCGCAGCAGAAGCAGACTGCGACCGCCTTTTCACCAGCATCATCTCTCTGACGAAGAAGAAAGGGAGGCGGAGGTTTCTTTCTCTCTATTTTTTAGAAATATTTTTTTTTTCTGCTTGTAGTAGATACAGAGACAGAAATGCAGAAAACAAAGAGCCGCGTGTTTGATTATCACAGAAGCAAAAAACACCTGCGAGGGGGGGGGTAAGTAATTCGTCGCAGAAACAAGAGGAGGAGCGCGACGGAGTACGAGGGTTGCGGAAGCGGAGGATCGACAGGAGGATCTTGCAAGCCGGCGGGGGGATGCGAGACAGTTACGGACTTGAAATGTACGTATACGAGTATGTAACCGTAATCCATACGTATGAAACTTGTTCGTACATACTTCCGGGGTTTTGGTTTGTCGTTGTATTTTTACTTGTCGTATGCACTTTCCCCCGTGTACTCGTAAATACATACGGGGTATCTCTTATCTAAGAGCATCTCCACCAGTGCTCAGTAATGTGACCCTGCACTAGAAAATCTTGGATGAGGTTCATCAGTCTTATCCAGTATCTCTACTGGAAGACGGCTGGGGTCCTGAAAATTAAAAAAAATGCATCGCTTTTGGAGCCCCTCCAGCAATGGAATAGTCTACTAATAATAAACACAGTCGAATCGTATTTATTTATTTATTGACTGCTGCTCCGTGTTTCTGATTGGGTAGATGGTTTGATTGGTCCAACTGGATTGCTATTATTAGTTTCCCACCTACTTGTAGTCCCCGTGGGGTTTGGAACAAAAAAAAAGTTAGTAACTAAAACTTGGATGTGAGAAATATTTTTGGAAAGTCACATAGGGTAACTTTTCCCTATGACCGAACACCAGCTATGACCCCCGAACTTTTTTTATATTAATGTCTTCCTCATCTCTTCTTCATTTTGAGTGATTTAAAATGTTATGGGAGCGCTAACTTGAGCTCTTCAATTCGTCTTTGCACAGCCAGAGGCAAAGGAGTAATTATACAAGAGCAAGAAGAGAAATAAGCTTTTGCAAGTTATAAAACGCGTTTTTCTTCTCTTCTACCCCCTCTTACTTTCAATGCTCATAACTTTCTCATTTCTTGTTCAATTTAAGTGATTTAAAGTGCTATAAGAGCGCAACCTTATGATCTACAAATCATCTTGGAACCACAAAGGCAATAGAGCGACTTTCAAAGACTTTTTTGGGTGTTCGGTAATAGTCTTTCAAGTGTTGGGTGGTTTTTCGTTTCCACCATTTGACCCACCCCCTACTTTCGAGGGTCACATCTGACTCATTTCTTCATCTTTTTCAACGATTCAACTTTCTGTGGGTGCGAAAATAGTAGGGCTACGATTCCTCTTTGGGCATGAAATTCAAAGGAGCACTCTCCAGAGATTCACAGACCTCTGAGGCACTAAGTGTTCGGTGACCGGCCTGGATACCATAGTGACTGAACGTTGGTGGAGATGCTCTTAATCGTGATGAGTTGGTTCAGGGAAGTGAGAAAACGGGCCTGAATTTTGAGACCTCCCTTTAGGGTATTTAAGGCCTGTGGGTCTGCTCGAAGGACCCATAAAATGGGACTGAAAATTTTGGAAGACCCTTTCTCTTTTGACCCCCTTCTCCTTGCAAATTCATTAAAACTAGCTTGGTGTATGCCATTGACCCAAGTGTGAACTTGTGAGCCAAATAATTTCTCCTTTCAAAACCAGTTTTTGTAATTTAGTTGAATTTTCACTGATAAAAATTACTCAAAATTCAATATCTCTTGCATCATATGTCTAAAATTTATGAAATACACTCCATAAAATCCTACTCATGAGCACTTTCCAACAATATCAAAAGTGTCCCTCAATTTCCTTAAAACTCTTAGCTTTGATTTTATTGAATTTTCAATGACAAAATTGTTCAATGTAACTCTTGCACGGCAAGTCTCAACTCTAAACATTACAAAACATCTTATTGTATGGCTACTCATTGGGGGCTTTCCAACAATACCAAGCATGAACCATGGCCATGGTTTGGGACATCTCAACATGATGTTTGTTTTGTTCTAATGTTTACATGTGCAAAAAAGTGTGTTAACTATTTTTTCATCTTTATTATTTATTTTTTCCAACAAGTTTTATCATTTTTGATGGAAAAATTTGAGAAAGTTTTGTTTTCCTAGTGTAAATTTGACTAATTTTGCTAATTTTGAAATAATTCACCATTTTGGAATAATTGTATCAAAAAATTTATACCAATTTTTAAAATTAAAAAAACCCTAATCTCTACTTGGAAAACATGACATGTCATCCAGATTATTATGTCCATGCCATTATAAACTTGCTAGTGAAGATGTTCTTATACCTTGTAAAAACTAAAAACCTCCAGGAAATTTCTTAGTGTACAAGGAGAGCATGTTATATATTGGAATATTTCAATGCCATTATAAAATTGCTGATGAAGATGTTCATAAATTTTCAAATGGCTCCCACATGTTCATGTATATGGAGACATGGATATGGTTTGGACAAAGGTTGAAATGGCCATGGAAAGAAGAAATGGCTATTGGACATGCCATGTACAAAATTGAACATGGGCAAAACCCATATGGGACTAATAAAAGGTGTGTAACATGTAGCCAATCAACAATTTGGGGTACAATAATTTGAGGGGTATACTATATTACTACCTATGTATTGGAATCACAAGTACATTTGAAACATGTATTTTACTCCAACACTTGTCCATAATGTACTCTACTTGTGCCATTAGTCCAAGTGATAATTGGGATCCCCACCTCACCTTGAGAGTGTGTGTGTGTGTGTGACAAGGTCCCTCCAATCCTCCCAAATATTGGCCCATTGGATATGTTAGTTTATTGAGTTATGGAATTGGTTTTCCATTTTCAATGGCCACCCTACCTTTACCCCTATTCCCAATAAGTTGAACTCTAGGAATGGGAGTGGAGGCCATTGCCCATTCTTGAAAACAAAAGAGCTTGTTTCCTCAATGTATTGTTGAGCATAGCAACAAGAGTTTGGGTGCTACTACAAGTACTCCGGGAAGGAGGCAAGGAAGAGCAAGCAATTGATTGTTTGGTTGCACTAGTGTAAATAAGAAATCACCAATTTCTTTACGTGTGTGATAAGGCCTTTGGACAAGGGATGGAATCAGCATGGTAATGTGCCATAACTAGTGAGTGACCTTCTTTTCTTGTGTTAAGCACTCAGAGAAATTTCCTAAGTGTATTGGGAGGGTACCTTAAATTTGAAGGGTCCCTTACACCTAGCTTTTTTTTAAAAGAGGGATCTAATGGCTACTTGTAGGCATAGGATCATCCCATCTTATGCCTACTTAGATATAAGATCTCTCTCACACTTGAGAAGAAGTAAGTGTAATATCCATCCCCTCCTATATATACCTCATGTTCTATCATATTGTGGATTGTCTTTCCACCACCTACCTAGTTGGTCTCCTTCACTTGCTTGTGAGTCATCTCTCCTTAAGTAGTGAGTCATCCCTCTAAGCAATGTTGTTGTGTTTTTTGGTCTACCTTGCACTATACATGTCGGTGATGGTGCCTCAGTTTCATTTATTATTATTATTTTCAAAAAATCCTTCATGAATCAGTTTTACCCTCCCCCACCCTCCCAAAAGCAAAAGTTGAAATGCACTATTTTTAAAAAGTTATTTAAACAATTCTTATAGAGTGTAACATTTTTTTTTAAAAAATTTTAATTAAAAAAATTAATAATTTTTTCCCCCCAATTTTGTGAGGTAGTTGGACTAACAATCATCCACAAGAGAAAAGTAAAATTTTCTTAAATCCTCTTCTTTTTTTTTTTTGGCGACCTTTAGGAATGTATTGTCTAAATATGGCAACATTGCAACTTCAGACATTGAGGACTTTGGCACAGTTTTTCCAATAAAAAAATCCTTTGTGTTCTTCACATTGGATTTCCTTTTTATCATCAATCACAGTACAAAATTTACCCCCAATAAAAAATATTAATTAATTAATTAATTAAAATCTATTAAAAAAGAACTGAGGTAGTAGTATCTATCCTCCACTGGAAAATGGATTGTCAGACAACAAAGCCTAATTAATGCCAACAAGTCTTTATAGTGAACAAGGTCATTCTGTCAAGCCTCAAGTGTAAAAAGCTGCAAGAAAAGTAAGGTCATCTGTCATTTCCCTATTGAGTGAAATGTCAAAAAGCTGCCTGACATGAGCCAGTAGTGCAAAAGATGTTGTCAGGCCCCTAAAACCCTAAACCCTAAATCCCAAACCTGGGCCACAGAAGTTTCTGGAGATCTTGTCCACAAAAGCCTTGAACCGACAAAAGAGTTGTTCCTTTGATTGAAAGACCACAAAAAAGAAAAAAAAAAAGCCATTGAAGGTGATGAAACCCTGACAAACTCCATTAAACAAAGCACCCAACAAAGGGGGAAAAGAAGGACCAAAGAAAAAAGCTATTGAAGGTGATGAAACCCTGAAAAACTCCATTAAACAAAGCACCCAACAAAGGTGGAAAAGAAGGACCAAAGAAAGAGAAAGAGAGAGAGAAGACCCAAGTCCATCCAAAGCCAGAAGAGCAAAACCCACAGAATGTTCAATGCTAAAAAGTGAAGTGCAGTGCAGAAGATGACTTCTAGTAGATCAAACTCATGACTCTTCATGACCCACAATTCAATAGTGTCAAGCTCTGAATTGGTCAGGCTCTAGGTTATATGTCTGTGCAACAACAAACAATCCCTCACAAAGAACTTGAACCAAAAAGTATGTGCACATTTTTCCATTGTGGTCGGTTTTGACCACTTGACCTCTGTGGGTTTTATAAGGATTTGGTTATCATGGTCCTGGGCCCTGGCTGAAAAGAATGCCTTTGGAAACTAAACCATGGTCAAATGTAGAGTCCATATGCTTATATACTATATATGTAAAGGGGCTGGATGGATGGATCAGGTCAGGGTTAACTAGCACTCACACTGGTGACTTTGCCTTTCTGAGTGAGGCCTCCTAGTGTCAGTTTGTCACATGTAAAGGTCCTCAATCACCATATCCAAGTGGTTTACTTGTCAAATTGCTAGAGAATAGTGGTTAAGAAATAATAGAGTAGTGATCATGTATCCTAGGAAGGGTTTGGGTCTATGAGAGTTAATTTTGAATCATTTTGCTACTATCACCGAAGTAAGTTACACATTTTCCATGTTCACACAACATCCTTGCATTATACCAAGCACTTGAACAATTCAAAAAATGAAACTTACATGGTTTTGGGTTAGGATCACCCACACATCTAAAGACCTTGTTTCATGGGGTTCACTTACCAAAACCATGTACATTTATTCTTGTGAACAATTTCATAATTTAAAAAAAAAAAAAAAAGTTTATTGTGAAACAAGTTTGATACAAAAAAGGCTTATTCCAAGGCTTAAACAAAAAAAAAAAAAAAAAATTACAAAAAAAAAAAAAAGAGTTTGAAA
>Ga0116227_10007403_pt1 | contig 21463 bp, 16 predicted proteins | sample S1TSphgellanicum_FD_89693 | JGI IMG/M metagenome (GOLD analysis project Ga0116227, IMG submission 89693) | Host-associated microbial communities from peat moss isolated from Minnesota, USA - S1T2_Fb - Sphagnum magellanicum MG | ecosystem: Host-associated > Plants > Peat moss > Unclassified...
CCACCCAAAAAAAAAAAAAAGGCACATTCATAAATGAAAAACAAAAATATGTGGACACCCAAGTCTTCCAAAAGATCAAAGAATATAAATAGCTTTTCAAATGATTTTTTTTTTTAAATATAAAATGTGGCCACCCAATTCTTCCAAAAGAACATGGGATATATACATCTTGAAAAAGCATTTACTTACACCTTTCTTTTTACTCACACCATAAACCTCCAAAATTTTGAGGCCCATCCTTCCATATATTCGGTATTGTCAAAAAGCCCTCAATGAGGTGGTGTGCATGTTTGTCATTTCACAATTTTTTTTCACACCAATGGTGCAAAAGTTTTAAATTTACAATGATTTTTGCTTCTAGAAATTGATATTTAAATGTGTTTTTCACAATTGAATTCTATAAGAATTTTGAAATTAAGCCCACTTCACTTTGACTAAGTTAGTATAGGGATTGATGTGAAATTGAATTGCCCACTTTAGTGTTGTCCATGAAACTCATGCACTTCTTTCTTCAAAATGAAGAAAAGGTAGGTAATAGGTATAAGGAATTATTACACCACATGAAAATGAAAAAAAAAGGTTGGTAGTATTCATGTGCAAGGTTTGTACGAGGATAGTGCTTTTTACTCATAAAGGATGAAGGGATATTTACTTCTATTTTTGGAATTTGATAGTGCCATAAATTTTCAAGAAGTGTTGATTTCGCAATTCAATTAAAAACATAACTAAATGTGTAAATCGCTTAAATAAAATATCCTATTGTATTTGAAGGCAACTTATATCTCTCAATACCTTTCCCGGGGGAAAAAAAAAAAAGGATATTACATCTCTTTGTAGAAGAAGGTATAAAATCCCTTTCACTCATAAGGAGTAGTAGGTATGAAAACCTTTCGTTCATATGTCTTGTGATTTGTGTATGTTTAAGTTCACGATATGTTTCATCTTTTGTTTTATGATGGGTAAATCCCCCGAAGTGGGGGCATTTCCAAAATGCAAGGTTAAATGTGACTATCATCGTGTTTCAAACTCTTTAATTTGAGATAGGGTAAGTAAGGAAAGATCAAACATTTATATTGTCCAAGAATTTACAATTTTTGGATTTTGCTCCTTTCTTTTTGAAGTTTGAAAAGATTATGTAAAGATTTTATTAGTGCATTCGTAGTTGTTTTTAGAACTCAAATAAAACAAGAAATGAGGAAGATATGGCTTTTAAAAGCAAGGGAATCATTTCCATGAAAATAATTCAACCCAGACACTTTATGATTTTTGAAAATATAATTTATGCCCTACAAGCAAATAATCCAACACCTAAAAATACAAAATACTTACCATGTTTGCAAAATGTTCAAGGTTCAAAATTGTTATTTTTTTTCTATTACCATTCACATGGCTTGTGTAGTCCAAATTCAACTAGAATGAAAGGTGTAATCTAGGTTATAAAAATGTGGTCAAAGTTGAAATTGTGACTACACAAATGTGATCATTGTCAAAATTATGGTTACACAATTGTGATCATAATTGAAAATGTGGCTAGACAAATATGATCGCAATTGAAAATATGACAACAAAATCACATAGAAGATGGAGGAAAAAAACAACAAACACTACAATCTACTACCTCTAAGCATAAACCTACATGCCTTCAAAGGGGTTTGAACCCCAATCCAATAATGGATTTTACCCAAATGTAGTTGAAAGTTGACCTACACATAAACACACATTAGAACCAACAACCTACTTTATGCAAGGTTAATGGAAAACAAAAATAACCAAGCATGACATAAAAGATCAATGCAAATCCAACAACAAAATGAAAAACAAACTTGAACAAAAACAATAAGCAACATGTGCATTCATATAAGCCTACTTCAAAATCAATATAAAGGAAAAAACATGTAAATTAGTAAAGAACATGGATGCCATTTAATTTGTGGGTCTTATGGATGTTGTACGTTTTTCCATTGAAAAAAAAGAAGAAGGAACACATAATATGTAAAACACTAGAGTTGTGTTCAACAAATCTCCTAAATTGGGAGAAGTTTTGGCTATATATTTTTTCTTCATCCTAATACATATATTATACATAAGTCAACTTGGCATAATTTCACATGAATCACAAATGAAAATCCAAAATTGGTTATTTATGTTGGTAAATTCATTACAACTTATGGAGTTGAAGTTACCCTTTTGGATATCCACATTTGTGGTTACTAAGACTACATTATTTGTACACTTTACCATGGCCCAACTATTGTTGTTTGTTCATGCTTGTCTAGTGTGTTCTCCACCTTTAGAAACTAAAACAAAACATGAATGCTTTCAAAGTCAACCATGTGTTTCCCCAAAGTGACAAGATGAAAAACAATTGACAAATTGGAGGTACTTTTCTTCTTTCTTCACCTTGTTCTAGTTGACAATTTGGAGCCAAATTCTATCACAACTAATAATATAATAAATCTTTTCATTACACATGTGTTTGCTAGTTATCTTGGTCAACATACAATTGCTCAACCACCTTGGTAGGCCAACAACCTTACACATTCTCCTCCCATTATGTTTCCTCAACCCATCTAATTTTTAAACAAGTAATTTCTCCGTGAGTTCAATTGTGAAGCAAATGTTGCAACACATCATGAAAGAATTGTCACATGGGGATTTAATAGGTTCAACCCACGGGAACTTTGCAACTTATAAATATCAAATTCTTTCGTTTCTTCTTTTTAATCACATTTGCAAACTTTAAACCATCATGTTTTGTTAGGTCAACAACACACTTGTTGAAACTACTAGGAAACACAAAAGTCAAAGCTTTGAGATCATGTGCACAACAACAAACATTAGGAATTAAAGGTTTTTTTTTTTTTTTTCCTTTATTGGAAATCAATAAGACGTGCAAAGATGCAAGGCTTCAAGGCTACCAAGCCCAAAAAAATTAAATAAAAAATTATACTTGAAACTTGAGAGGGGTTTGAAGGGTGGCATTGTGCACCACAACTTAACAAATCCCATAGATTTCAAAAGAAATAAGCAAACTAATAATGCAAGGCAAAATTCAAACTTGAACAACACATGCATAATCAAAGGTTTAAGGGATCAAAATGTTCACCCTAAACTTTAAACCCTATTGTTGTGCACATGGACCCTAATGTGTAAGAAAATAAACAAATGTATTTGATAAAACTAACCCAAAAAAAAAGAAGTTTTTAAAAATGAAAGAGAATTTCTTACGAAATGTGAACATGCAATTTTGTGTAAACACCATATGAAGTTTGTTTGATGCCCATTTCCTAACCAAGCTTCTTTTGGACAATTTTTCACCATTGCTATAGATAGTCTCACAATTTAAAAGTCAAGGTCACATTTTCCACAATAGAAGATACCAATGTAAGATCCTAATCCCCACTAAACACACATACAATCCTTGATGGATTAATGTGAATTTTGGAACATGATGCAAGTTTTGCAACAATTTCCTTTTTGTAACAATCTCTTCGTTACTCCTTTAAATTATGAACATACCTAAAGCACAATCACAATCTTATCATTACTCCTCTAAGCAACACCAATGTTCTTTTCAAAATTAGAATGGAAATGAAATGTAACAATGATATAAACACATAATGTTTGTTTGGTTTTGTGCAATTATTTTTTACCATTGCACTATCTTTTTCCTTTCTACAATGATCTTTTGAAAGGCTTAGATGCAAGTCACATCTAGGGGCTTTAATGCATGTGATGTATGCAAAGGAAATTTAATCATTTTCAACCTAAGTTGTGCTTGTTCTATTACTTCTAATGTATAAGCATGTGATCCATCCCCACCTAGGATTATAAAATGTTGATTTGTTTCAAAACTCCCACTTGATACAAAATCCTTGAAAAAACGTAAGAATTATTTCAATAAGAATGTTGTCATCCAAGCCTATCATGTATATCCCTAGCTTGCACAATATGATGTATCCCTCTCATAGTCTTTCACCTTGAAAATGTATAATTTTAGTAAAAATTTGTCAGTTGCATTAATTATTAATTCATAATCAATATCATTCCTTGCATTTGGGGATGGTGCTATAAACTTGATGCGAACCTTATGTATGTAGTAGAACATCAACAGCACATGATTGTTTGCCTTGTGATGCTTGATCTAGCATTTCTGATGGTAAACAGCATATGATACCATGGAAAAAGTGAGATAGGCCTCCAGTTAACAAAATGACTAGGAAACCATTGAAGCAGGTTTGCGTAAGTACAAGCTAAATTGCAACTGAAACCAAAAAAGGGCAGTTTTTTTTCTCATTGTGTTTTTTTGGCCCCTTTCTTCTTCACACTTACCTGAAAACTCCACTTTGAAAGGAGGGAAAGGAGCATCAATGTCAGCTGTTGTTGCTGGTGCTGATGAAACTCCATGCAACCACTGCTGCTTCCCTCTTTGTCCAGCAACCACAAAAGGTGCCATCCAGAACTCAAAAATAACTTTTACAAAGTCATGCTTGAGTTCCTCTTTCCTTCTACTGCCAAGAAGCTCACTTTTCTGTTGCAGACTCTTCTGTCTCCATTGGGCTGATCCACAGACATGTTGGACTGTTCAACATTCATGCTCCTCTCTCTCTCTCTCTCTCTCTCACACACACACACACACACAACAAATCTTAGGCAACTCAAAACACACAACAGCTTGTTTTCCCACTGCTAGCAGCTGCCTGCAGAGGATATCACAAACCAGGAGTGGATTAGAAGCTAGCTCAATAGTATGGTCACGGCGCTGGCACTGGACAGCACTGGGGTTGCCTGCAGGCTTACCCAACACAATGGTCAGGGGCTTGCCTGTTCTCTAATATATGATATTCAAAAGGTGATTGGAGCAACCAGAAACTTACCCCAGATATAACCTGAGACAACCTTAGTCCAAAATCCCTCTGCTAAGACCTGGGCAAAAACTCTAATCAAACTAAATTCCCTCTTATATTCAAAAATATGCATTGAAATGCAGAAACATAGGAGTAGACACACTTAAGTCTTAACACCAAACTGTCTTGTGAGAACTCAGGATTGGTAGATTGTTGCTACCCCAACCACATCCTTAACCTGCCTCAACTGTCCCCTGCAGAAAACAGGAATCCTCATTGCAAAAAAAATTGTCGATTTTAACAGACCCCCAAAACTGCACAATATTGATCAAAAACTCAAAATGAAAGTCAAAACATGCACAAGGAATTCCTTGCCATTTCAACTCCATAGAAAAGGGATGCTTCATCATGTGTGCAATTCCCAAATTCTTTGCTTGATTTAAGAATCAATCAGACAGAGGCTTGGAGAAGAAAGAGTTCATATTAGACCAACCTTGCATTCTGAGGGATGGGCTTGCCAAGCTCCTCAATGGCCATGCCTATGATCAGTACTTCCAGTGCAAAGCCCTGCTTCACCAATTGCACAGCCTTTCATGCAACTGCTCTCTTCAGATTGTCTGGAGAATCAAGCCAGTACCTCAAACTGGTTAAGGCTGATGACCGACTTTGAATCATCTGTGGGGTCCAATCTTCAATCCCTTAGATTCTAGATGTTAACCTAAAATACCCAGCTACAACATTAAACTCTTGTCCATTTCTCTGGAAGATTTTTTTTTCTTTCAAAGGACTAGGGTAAAGAAAAGAGCAACAAACCAGGAGCAGGTGCAGTGACTTCTAGAGCTCCAAGAGTTTACTTCTGCCTTCCTGGTGCTGCTGCAGCCACCACATGAAGTGAAATCTTCAAACCCCCAAGCTGATTCCACTTCTGCAAGTTGATCAAGTTGAGATGCTTTCTTACTCCAAGTCTTGCCAGACCTTGAAAGCTCATCTGGCTAGAGCCCACCATCCCTGTTGGTGCAACGACATGCTTGAGCAGTCCTGCTGGCACCATATCTGCAAAAAGCTCTGGACTCCCCAGACAACAGCACACTTCTAGCAATACAGGGATTTGGCAAGAAAAAAAAGAAGAGAAAAAACTATATTACCAGTCTATGAATCTTCAGCATCATTGTATAATGTCTTATCAATAGGAATGCTGCAGCTACTTCTGGGACCTCAAAAGGAATGATATGAAGAGCTTCTACTCCATGCCAAGAGGTTTCCAACAAAACTATCCAATTAGAATTTGGACAAACTGCTGCAATCTCCACTGAAATCAGTATTAGCTGCCATTGATTTGTGGATGCTTTGAAACTTTCTCTACAAGGATCTGTTGGAGACAACTCCTGAACAAAGATTGTAGTCTTGCTAAGAGGTTTCCAATGATACTCTCAGATTAGAAATTGGACAAAACTGCTGGAATGTCTGCTGAAATAAGTGTTACAGAATCCTGATCCACCTAACCCTGCAACAAGAACAACAAAATACAAAAAAGGAAAATTTCCTTCATGAAGAAAGGAATTTTTTCCAACACAAAGGAAACATTTGAAAATGCAGCCAAGATGTGTGGGTTTTGGGGGCACTGAACTTGTTTTGAACAGGTGATGTAGAGGATTCTACATTATGATGAAGCCCCTCCTCCAGAATGAATGTCAATCAATTCTACTGTGGATCTGAACATTGATGCTTCAAAAACAAAGAACTAGAACTTGGGGCATGCAAGGAGAAGAATTCAGTATGATATGCACAAGCAGACGTTACAATTGCATCTGTAGATCTTCAACTCATACAGACTTACGAATAGAGTTCAACAATTGCAGCCTTACAATAGAACTAACTCTCACTATTTACTAGGCCAATTCTCTGGGTGCACTGATCTCTTTCAGCACTCTGCACCTTTGCAAAACACATGCAAGGATTCACAGAAGTAGTAGGCAAAGGTTGTGTTTGTAAATGCATTCAGATTGCACTTCCCCCCAAGGCACAAGACGTCCAGCTGACATCCTCCTCCTGGCCCTTTTATGGATATCTTGAGATTTTTACTTCTGGAAGGAAATGGAGTAGGAGCCTGTGTTTGGATCCTGTACAGCCTTGAAATTATCGATGCTCATTCCAAACCGGCCAAGTAATGAATTTCCCATTTCCTTCAGCTTTCCTGCTCTCCCATCCATTCAGCAAACTTACTCAAAATTTGAATAACAGACATCAAAAGCTCTTGCAGTGATAGAGCTTTTGTCGAAGATTTGGAAGAGACCGAACACTCATAACATCACCAGTTTATGATGACACAATTACTGCTCATGTACTGTAAGGCCATCTGATAGAAGCTGGTTTACAATCACCATTTCACTTGATGTTCTTTGATCTTGTATAGAAGTGGAGATAACTTACCAAGCATTTCTGCCTTCATTTTCTCTGCTTTCTCAGCTGCAAGAGGTTCAAGTCGTTGGATGCTCTCCCTACCCTGTCTATTTCCAGGGTCTAGCTCAATCACCTTCTTTAAATCTGCAGCCACCAACCAGTCAAACCAAATTTTATGAATGAACCATTCAAAGAACAAGCCAAGATTCAGCATTGGTGCAGGACAGCTATTTCCAATCACAAATAGGAGTAGTCATTACATATATTTAACTGGAATGCCCAATCAATATAAGGCTTCCCAGGAATGAAGTCAAACAAGATTCATGCTTGCATGGTTTATGGTTGAAAGCCAAAGAGATCTTTGCATAATGAATAATTTCCATATCTTCCATAAGGTTGGCTTCTCCAGAAATCAAACTATACCTTTGATGGCATCTTCAAAGTTCTCAAGTTTTTCTTGTGCCTGTGCACGCCTCATGAGTGCCTTTATATAGTTTGGATCCAGCTCCAGTGCTTTAGTGCTCTCTTTCACTGCTTCTGCATAATTACTCTGCAGTGAACCAGCCCACATCAAGGTTAGAGCTCAACCATAATCCTGACTACAAGTGTTGATTCCTGTTTGCGTAGTAGCTCAGCACAATTTAGGTCTCCTTTAATCAAACAGGCCACCTCTAATGATCTCCTTCTAAAACAAACATAGTAATCCTGGATGAACAGCAAAGTACACCCTATAGAGACAAATGTTGGCAGGTTTGACCTAAATGGAAGAGTTGGTTGTACCAGCTGAATTTGGCAGATAGCACGATTAGAGTAACACTGGGCGCGCGTTTCACTAGAACTTGGATGATCTGGTGCACTCTCCAGTGCTCTTGCATAGCTTTGCAAAGCTTCCTCATAGTTCCCAACTGCATAGAGCTTGTTACCTTCTGCCTTTGCAATACCAGCTTGCACTAGGGCTTTCTGGCCCACCCAAACATATGTTCCACACAGCAAAACCATGACTCTACTTTTAAAAGACTGCACACAAGGATGCAGAAGCAATAGGTACAACACAGAACTACATTTCTATCATAAGATATGATACACATGCATGGAGTTCTAATGGCTGTGGATAGTGCATGTCACTTCCAGGAGACAAAATTCGAGTTATCCCTGTCATTGCAGGGTTTTTCCTGAAGCCTGGAGGGGAAAAGCAAGAACGAAGCATTGGGTCATGTCACAAGCTTCAAAAGATGCAAGTACATCACTTCAGTAAAAACAGACATTCACAGTTGAAAGAATTACCAAGCGCTGTTCTTCTTCTGTCATTGCATCCTCAAAATGCTCCTCATTATTAGCACCTGTTGTTGTGGCTGCTTTCCCATTGAGGCTGTCTCCATCATTGACAGCATGTGATTCGTCACCCTCGCTAGCAGTTTCCCAACCTTCTCCTTCAGCTTCAGTGCTGCTACCATTTGTTGATCCTTTCTTCTCAGCTGCCTCTGAAATCCATTGTCCAAAATTAGGTCTTATGTTCTATGATGGCATGAAACTGGTCCTAGAACACAAAATGCCCTCCAGGAGACAATTCTTGAGAGACATCCAATCATCCTCCCATCAGAATGCTGAAACTGATTCCACTCCTCTTGCAAACAGAAAGAGACCCGGAACATGAGGAGAATCTTCTTATGAACATCACAGAGACACTAAATCAATTTTCCAATCCTCTTATGAACAGAATCAGATATTGAAATTGCTCTCTAATACATGTTGATCTGCTTGTGGAGACTTTCAGGCCAATTCACCATTGCAAAACATTGCTACTGACTGCCTCATTACTTCTGCTGTGCCACCATAGGTCTTATACAACAGCTTCTATTCTATCACATCAAACATAGCAGAAGAAGATCCAGTATCAGGAGGTAGGAAAAACTGCATTTGTCCAATTCAAGCCCTTCAATAATTGTTTTATGCCTTCAGAGTTGCGGCAGAAAGACAGCACAAAACAATGGCACTAAAGAAAGATTTGGAGTTTCCAAAACCAGTTCATGACCTCAACAGCATTGCGGATAGGCAGGGGATCATCAATGTATTGGTGAAAGACAACACAAACCCTAGGTTATTACCGCGTCGACACGACAAGGACCATGCAGCAATCTGAAACCAAAGCGTTTGCGCTCGCACTATATATATTCTTTGTGCAAGTCAGATTCAGGTTCCTTGCCTGCTCTTGCACTCGTTAAGTCTGCAGTTGAGGACGACTTCCCCGGTTTGCTTGACGGATCTGTTGAAGCTTCGATTTCCGCTGTAGTTTTCGCATCCAGTTTCTCTTTCTCCCCTCGCTTATCGGATGCAACTTCCGCAACAGAAGAGTCAGTCGTTCTGCTCGTCGTGCCGTCGCCGCTTCTTCCCTCTTCCTCCTGCTCCTCATTGCGTTTCTCATCTTCTACTTCTTGTTTCTCTTCGTCTTCAGCAGCAAGCTCAATCACCACCATATTGTTTCTCCTTTGTCAGATTTTAATCCTCCTTCTCCGCCCCTTCCTCCCTCCTCCTCTCTCCGGCCCCAAACTACCTAATCCTCCTGTTCTTTTTCAATGAAATCCCTCTGTTCTCAGCATAAAAAACACATCAGCCCGCCCTCTAAAGAACACAGATCATGTTGTCGCTGCACATCTGAAGTTTTCTGGCATCGATGCAGAGACAAAAGTGCAACAACGCTCGCCTGCGACGACAAGATCCGTTCTGGGCATGCGCTCTTCGGTTTCTCGATCCTTCCTGCGCAAGGGCGCTATGGAGGAAAACAGACAGGCATTTGAGGTCTTGATCGAGATGCTTATCGACAGCCCAAAAGCCTTTTCTCCGACGTCCTGATGACGTGGCAATCAATGGTAGGTCTATTCCTGGAAATGAGGACCTAGTTGGTGTTTCTTCTAGGCACCTAGTCTACTACCTGCCCTGGCCGTCGACCATTGGTCTGAATGAGAGGAGCGACGGATGCTGAAACTATCCAAGGGTTTTTAATTTGCGTCTGACGGATTGCGAGTCCGACCGGTCCGAGGATGTCGTCTGTCTCTCCCTTGACACTTGCGAGCCTTCTTGGCGTGCGTGCAGGGCTCCCGAGGAAAACGGTAGCCATTTGAGGTCTTGATCGAGATGCTAATTGATGGCCCAAAACACTTGACGAGTGCCCTATTTGACGTCCTTAATGACGTGGCAAGCTGTAATAGGTCTATTCCTGAAAATAAGGACCTAGTTGGTGTTTCTTCTAGGCACCTAGTCTATACCTGCCCTGGTTGTCAACCATTGGTCTGAATTAGAGGAGCGACGGATGCTGAAACCATCCCGGGGTTTTTGTTTGCGTCCGACGGATTGAGATTCGGACTGGTCCGAGGGTGTCGTCTCCCTCCCTTGGGCAGTGCGAGGCTTCGCGTGCGTGCGTGCGTGCGTGCGAGCGGGCGTCGTTGCAACACGCGGGTGAGCGAGAGACATGAAGAGGAGGAGCAAGAAAATCGGCCGACAAGTTTGCTGCTGCATTCCTGGTTTCCTTCGCTCTTCGCTGTTTGCGGCATTGGAATAAAACTCGCGTATTCTCAGTTTTTTTAATCCATTTCTTTCTTTTAGGGTTGAAATCCTAAGAAGAAAAGCAAGTGTGGCTATGACGGGATCGAACCATCAGCTGATATATTCCATGGCACCACAGTATGCAGCACCGCTGCAGTACCAATACTACACTGCTGAGCAACCTCCTCTTGCCCTTCCCTACTCCTCTTTGTACTCTCCACCTACGCCGCTACCCTACGACCACCAAGGCCTAATAGGTCGTATCAAACGCCCTGCTGAGGACGGTATGTTTTTGAGCCTGCCCCCTGTCTTCTGTCTCTATTGCTCTTCCTTGAATTCTGGTTAGGTCTTGGTTTTGCATTCCTCTCTGTTGATCCGGCATTCTTGCCGCTGATGCTGTGACGAGGGAAAGCAGAAACTTCGAGAATTTTCTTGGCTAAGGCCATATCATTTTTTCTGTCTTCTTTTCTTCTCTGGCAGTCTGTTTTCTTCCTTTTCTGTGACTGGCTTGTTTCTTGTCTATGATATCCTCCTAGTTTTCACGACAGTGCTTTCCACTGATCAGACTATGCACTGGTGATGTAAGTTTGGTGATTGCAATGTCGACACGCTTATACCAGCTGCACAAAGGAAAGGCTTTTGTTGTCTGTGAAGTGTTGGACTACGATTGCTTTCTGTACTTTTGTGTTGTTGTTGTTGTTGTTGTTGTTGTTGAGCAGTGTCATCACTATCTCCACTGTAAAATCATGCTACTTTGCATGGCAATCTAAACTAGCATTGTGTTGGACTTCTCAATCTATGAATTGCAAACTAGCAATCTTGAGTTCTCAATCTATGAATTGATGATCAGTGGAGGAGGGCGACAGAAGGTCTTTGTAATGCAATTTTCATCCTGCTGTACCTGTCTATCTAGAATCACTGTCTTTGCCTTGTCTTTGTCTCCCAACCGGATGTTGAGCTTACAATGGTGCACAGCATATGCTTCTCACTGAGATAGTTGTGTCATGCTGCATGTGGAGGAGGAAGGAAGCAGACTGATTTACTTTAATGAATGCTGATTGCTCTCTTGCTAGAGTGTGTTGTCATCCCTCTCCCCTCCCACCATGTATGTACATTACATGTGTGCCTTGACTGGTGAATTCTGTGTGATTTCAGTCCTTTTATGTGTAAATTTTTTTTGAGGAGAAGATCAGTTGTACCCACAACCTCAATGAGGGCTATTATAGCAATGTTGTTGTGCACACCACTTTGAAGAGCTTGGTTGGATGAGAATCTGACCAATGGTGTTGGCTGCGGGGTGCAAATGTATACAATACTGGATGGCTACTACGTATATATGCTGTCTTGTGCGATTCCTATTCCCCTACCATCGGTACTCTGCACTGCACTACTACGGTATCCTCATAAAAAATGTTTGAATATTGGTCTCCTTGTATTCCATTCTCTGCTTGTGTTGGCAAATTCTTGTGTGTAAACTATATGTCCTTATATTATTATCCTTGTTTTTGTCTGTTATTTGTCTGCTTGTGTGTTGTTACCATGTGACTGTGGATGTTGGTTGGTGTATATAGCCTGGGGTGCTCCAGATTATACTAAGAGAGTGCGACCAGACAGTGGGGGGGTGGTGGTTGGGCCATTTCCACAGAGACCAGGGGAGAAGATGTGCGCTTATTATATGACCACACGAAATTGTAGCTTTGGCACTTCTTGTCGCTTTGATCACCCAACCTGGGTGCCTGTTGGGGGCATTGCAAACTGGAAGGAGGTCTGTCAGCAGTCTGAACACTTTTGCTACAAGAACATGCCAGAATATTGATTGCAGTGCCTTTTAGAAGTTGGAAGGATCTCTGTCTCATGTACAGGGCTGCAAAGCCTCTCAGGCAAGATTGTGCGATTTGGAAATGATCACAACATCTCTAAAGCAATGTTAGTGGATGTGGACACACAGGTGACTGCTTCTGTGACTCCTACAGACCCAGCTACTCTGCCTCAGCGGCCAGGGGAGACTGTGTGTGCAGTGAGTATCTGAAGCTTCAGCACCTTTTTCAATTGCTTTCTGTCCAAGATATCACACTAGGCTAATTTCATTGGAGGAGCTAATATATTTGTGTTGTTATTGCAGTACTACATGAAAACTGGAGAATGCAAGTATGGGATCAAGTGCCGGTTTGATCATCCCAAGGAAAGGCCTGAATCAGGCAGTCACAATGATCAGACACAGCAAGCTGTCACCCCTGTCAAAGCGGCTGCTTTCAATTCCAAGGGTTTACCTATTAGACCTGTAGGTGCCCTGTACCTGAAACATGAATCACCTCTATACTTTACACCTCAAACTAAGGGTTGGTCTTTGAGTTCCACCAATTTTCTGGCAGTTCTTGGCAGAAGAGTCTGAAGATGGTACTTTCTGAAGCAAATGTTTGATACCATGGAGAGGGCTGGATCCTTAAGGTTAAATTGTGATGTGCAGAGTGAAATCGATTGTGTGTACTATGTCAAGACAGGAAGGTAAATTTACCACTACTTTAGCTTCATGTGACTAGGTTGTGCATGCATTAATGATTGATCTGCATCATCATGTCTCTCAGTCCCCCATCTATGGCTTACTTGTGCAGTAGCATCTGACAGTTGTTGTCATCAAGCATGATCTTGTTGTTCAGTGGTGCTTACTGGTGTGTATGTACCCTACTGTCAGAAACAGGCATTTGAGACCAATTGTACCCCCAGACTCATTGACTGGATGTTGAGGTAATTCTGAGCTGACCTGGACAGAAGGGAGGATGGGTGAATCAGCTGTAAATATGGAGCTTCATGCCGCTTCAATCATCCTGAAGCAAATTTGGCAGGCAAGGTCATCATTCCAGTTGTGGTCATAATTTGTAACATGCAATGTTGGTTGTTTCAAAAGCAAGCCCCATTCATGAATTCTTCAGCTCATTTGTTTTGAGTTTTTTGTCTTCTGCATCAGCAGGTTCTAGGGCTGGAGTTCCTCTTTTTCCTATGGGTGCTTCACAATCTCAACCTCCATATACACCAGCTCCTATACACTATCAGACAGTGAGCAAAATGAACTATTTGCACCTGTGGATTCAGATTTTATTTTTGTTTAGTCCTAGGGGTTATGGATTGGAGTCACCCTTGAGTGGAACTTTGTTGTGTTTATCTCTGAAATGGAAATGGTTTTTTTGTCAATAAAGTTTGTTGTTTCATTTGACTGTAATGCTCTTGTGTTAATTTTGGACTGCTCCTTTGACAGCAACTTTTTTGAGTTGATGATGCTTAGTGGGAACCAGATACAAAGGTAATGCAAAACAGGGCATTTGATGTGTGTGGATGTTGTCACATGCAGGGACAAGAATGTGCTTATCCTTCTGGAATATCTGTAGTTGGCTCTTATCCCCAACGGCCTGGTGAGGCTGACTGCAGTGTATGTCATTTTTCTTGGCTTTTTATGATTAGGATGTTGAAGGACCTGCTTGCATCAATGAGGAAAAATTGTGAGAGATGTGTCCATAGATAGGGAGCATTGTTGAAGTCTCAAAGGCCTCTTTTATATAATAGTCTATTTCAGCTTTCCCATGGTTCAGTGATCTTTGACAGAACTTCTGCCTTTGGACATCTGAAAGTTTGTATTTTGATGAGCACTGGTCTGTGCAGAAGTTTAGATTTCTGGTCATTGAGCATTTGCTGATAAAGTGTGGTATGTGCATGAACAGTTTTTCTTGAAGACAGGTGAGTGTAGCTTTGGACCTACATGCAGATTCAATCACCCTCCCAACCGTGTCCCCTCTGTTGTCTCAAGGCCAAGTTCAATTGCTGCTGCGGCTTCTGTGAAGCTTACTCTTGCTGGTCTTCCTCGAAGAGAGGTAAAGCATATTATTCATTTATTGTTTGGTAACTAATTCTCTGTACCATAAGGTACATGCTCTTCACTTCCTTAGACCTTGCTCATAAGGGTCATTTGAAGAAGATTAGGTTGTGCAGTAAGACACAAAGGTGGATGGATAAATTAAGCTCATTGTCAGTTTTTACAGCTTGTCTTATTCAGGTCATATATCTACCCGGATGGCCTGTGTTGAAGCAGATAGGGCTCCTCAGATTCTCATAAACTTGCACTTGCCTGTAAATATTTTGAAGATGATGAAGATGCTTGGGTGTTGTACAGAGTGAGACACCATGTGCATACTATATGAAAACAGGCACTTGCAAGTTTGGGCCAGTGTGTAAGTTTGATCATCCAACCCCTGGAGAAGTTGCAGCCAAGGCATTGGAAGCAGCACGTGTTGAAGTCCCTGTCACGTTAGATACCAGCCTCCCTGAAACCTCCACCCTAGGGCTAAATGACGCAAGTGTGGCATCCTCAGGAAATGATGTGGTAGTTGATGCGTTTAGTTCTGCACAAGAAGTATGAAGATACAAGTCCCACTTCCATGATTATCATGGGAGTCCTCTGAAGTTATTACCCAGAAAGTCTAGCATTGTAAAACATGGATAGAGTACACATGAATTGGCTCTTGAAACGCTTACATTTTTCAGCCATTGTTTCTTGAGGAACAGTTCAGCTTACTGTCAGATGGATGCTCTGGACTTGCTGACAATGTAAAATTAACCCCTTTACTGGGGTTCACATTCTTTACAATTCTGTCACATGCAACTGCTGTGTCTTTTTTTGTTTTAAACATATCTGATTGTTTCAACATGAGTTTTGTCTTTGCTTGGATCTTGATGACTTTCTCATGCTCTGGGGGAACCACTAACCATGCTGGGAGCTGGTGAAGTCAGCAGGAGTCGTGTGGTAACCAATCACACATACTTTGCTGTTGCTGGTCAATGAACCTGCAAGAAGAGAGTATCGCAATGATGGTTCATGCCATGCTCCATTAGTGTGACTCTGTTTTCCATTTCTGCTGTAGACGAGGTGGATGGTCTTGTGTTCCTCCTGGAGTTTGCTATGATGGTCATGGTGTCTTGTAAGAGATACTTGATTCTTATGAACATCTTGTTTTCTTCTTCTCCTTCTTTTTGCATCTTGATTTGATTTGATTTGATTGATCTTGAGCAATTGCTTTCTTCTTATATTGCTTAAGATTCAATTGCTACTTGAGTCTTCCCTATTTGCTTCAGTCTGTTTGTCTACAGAGAACCTGCAGAAAGTACCACCAGTCTTGTGACCCTACCATTTGCCTGTCAATCTGTTTTGTCATCATCTACCCCTAAATGAATACTGCAGTCTTCTTGGCCAGTCAACCACAGCTTCATCTTCCTTTTGGGGTCGAGAGTGCATTGTGTATTCACTATTGAAGATGATTCTTCATCAAAATCCTCAACAGCTGCAAACCCTCTTCTGTGCACATGTAAGCCTTTCAAAGCAACACTCATTTGACGCCGATTTTGTTAAACCTTGTTATTATAATCATAGGTTTCTCGTCCTAAAAAGGAGATTACTTACCAAAAACAGATACTGGACATGATGTAACTATGCTCAGCAATGCAGATCGAAGGATGAGGAAGGATTGCAGATTGCTATGATGTGAATTATCCTGCCACAAATTGTCTAAGGGCCATAAAGTCTTATTTGGCACATCTTCATAGTCTGGATGTTGTTGCTACTGATGTGGTGGTGTTCCTCTTCTTCCCACATTTGCTGGAGACTGGTTTCTGTAGCATTTTCACAGAAGAAATTGATGCAGGTCAATCTACACAAACTGCAATAACAAACTAGAACTGGGAAGAATTTGTTGTTTTGCAGGAATCTGGTGCACGCAGGGGCAGCTTGGCTCTATTCCATCTCTCTTCCCATCCTGTTGAAATTGTGGCAAGCTCATCATCATCACAATTGTCTCAAGGGGAACTTGAGAAGCTGATGGACATTGAATGCTCCATTGCAGAGATTGCTTTGTCTAATGGTTATAGTAGGCCTGTATGCTTTGGTTTCAATGTGGAGATGTTAAGTACAAAATGGTGACACATGATCCTCTGTGCCAATTTTCTGGTGTTCTTGCTATGCTGACAACACTGCAGATGATCCAGACATTTGGATAACAAGGTGCTGGCACAAATGGCAGAAAGATGAGTTTGAGATGGGAAAGATTTGATGAAACTACAGTTTGAATCAGGTGCAACTAGAGACTTTCATTTTCCAGCAATTGTCAGATTCCTGAGAGAAGCATGTTTGGTAAACTGAAGAATTTTTAGTTCTCAGACAGCAGAAGCTTAAGCCACCCACAAATGAGCTATCCAGCCGCCCACACAAAATCTGGTCTGGTCCTTCACAATTGATGTTTGTCTTTCTGCCAGTAATGGTTTCCCTGATTTCCCAACTACAGTTCACACAAGATTTTGCACTTCAACAGATTGAGCGTTGAAGCTCTGAAAGTTTGACCTAATCAAAGAGAAGATTTCTGCCACAGAATTCTTGTTTCGAGTATGAAGGAGAATGTATGGAGTCGATATATGGAGTCCAGGGAAGAAATTGTTGCTGCTGTGCTCACCATATCCTTAGTAAGTGATGCAACATCAGCTTGATTGTAAGAATGCGTATGGCACCGAAAAGAAATTGCATGCATGCTCCACATGCTGCTTCAACTCTAAGAATCCATGGCAAAGATGCAGTGCTCCAAATTGGACATGCAGATTGCTGCTGCCCTAGTTTCCATAGTTGCTTGCTACGTATACATGCTTTGATGTGTCGATCAAGAGTTGAGACAAAAACATCTAAAACTTTGCTGTATGCTGCAAATTTCATGATTGCTTCTGTAGTTTTAAGCCTGACTTGACTACAGATCAGAATACCAAAAGTGTACGTTAACAAGACATTCTCCATTAAATTGTGCAATTTGTTTATGTCACAGTTTGATGGAGATTTTTGTGAGAAAGGTGCAGTTACAACTGGTGCTGCTGGATCAGCTCATGAGGGCCGGCATCATCCAGTGATCATGAGCCTCCAGAATGTGTCACAAGTATTGGGGAGCTCTCAATCAGTGGTGCATCCAACAGCATTGTTGAACAAAACTCCAAAGGTTTTGTAACGGGTTTCTTTCTTCTGCGCAGAGAGACTTCATACCTTAACCTTAAACCCATGTTGGAAAGAGTGGAATGCAAAACTGGCTTCATAATGTGAGTATTATTATGTTATCCAGTTATGATAGTATATGGGAAAGTGTAATGCATGGATCAAGGACAGTTCCCTTATTGGTTGGACTGCTTGTTCCACCGCACAGCACATTCGGTGAGCTATTGTCCATTCTTTGTGTTTGCTCCTTTGTTCATTCTTTCCTTGGAGTTTCAGAGGTGCACAATGCGCAAGCCCAGAAGAACAATATTGCAGTACCTTTGTAGCTATCCACACTATTTCTATTACTTGTAAAAATGTTGAAATTTTCAACCATGTGAAAAAGGTTTAGGGTTTAGGGTTTAGGATGGTCAATGGAAAATTCTCCTTGCATTTCCCCATGTGATAAGAAAGGAGAAACAAAAGGGCCACTATGATGAAGAGGCAATTGATTGGTTGAAATAGCACGGTGTTATTGGCCAAAGTGTGAAGGGAATTTTGTGAACGAAACCTTTTATTTGCCCCAAGTGTGAACTTGCCAAAGTGTGATTGGCCCAAGTGTTAGGGTTTGGGATATGAAAGGGCAAACAAAAGGGTTAATATGATGAAGATGCATTGATTGGTTGAAATGGATCATTTTTTATTGGCCAAAGTGTGAAACAAGTGTGAACAATCCTTTATTGGCCCAAGAGTGAACTCAAATATGTAGAATGAAATATGTTAAAGGTTGCTTAGGATTGATGGGTGGCAAAAGACGATAAAGGTTGACGTTATTGATTTCTTTATACAATTAAAGTTCTATATATTTAACTCCATATAATTTTAATTGTATAATGAATTCCATTTTTTTTCATCTCTTCTTGTAAAATTTTTTAATGCAACTCAAGTGTCAATGATTGACGATGTAAATACTTGAGCTTCGTGTTGTTATGCATTACCAATGATGATCAACTATTTTTATTTTTTCTTATTTTTCATATATTTATATCAATATCAAATTTCATTTAAATTAATATACATTTCATGGACATGAAAAGACACATGTTAATTTTTTAATTAATATCCATGTTGGTGGATGGGAAAAAGGAGTGACATAGTTATAAAATGGAGGTAGTTACTAAGAAAGGTGAGAGATAGTTATTATGAAAGTTAATAGGAAAAGGAATTATAAAAGAAAGAAGTTATGAAATAGTTATGAAGTAGTTAAGCTTGAAAACGAGGTAGTTATTTTTGAATTGTCTTTGGAATGGTCTAGGGACGACCATACAATTGAAATGGTCATGTAGAAGTGACATAAGAAACTTTTTGCAAATAACCCCATATAAACTAATTTCTACGTCATTGGAATTGCAATTCAAGTGTCAATGATTGACAATCTAAATACTTAATTAGCTTAAGGTAGCATATGTCTTATGATCCTAACTCTTATTTAGTATTCAAATGGATTTATACACGATTAACCCATGGATTTTAAAGGACCATGACTTTTAACCCATTATTCTTGTTGCTTGTATAATTGAAATGAAGTGCAGGCATTGTGAAGAAAATATTGTTATAATAAAGCACAATAACAAGTGGGGTGCCAATGTGGGAGGATTCAAGTGTCATGTTGTTGAATGTAGGGGAGGAGGAGATGCAAACATTCAAAGAAATACTACTTGATGTTTTGAATGGAGGAAATACATTGATGATTATCATGTGGGAGAAACATTTAGACGAAGTCTAAAAGGCAATCTACTTGGTGTAAATGCATTCCTTGAGACAAAATGTTATTGATCATGTTGACAAATGCCTAAGATGAAAAATACATGTTGTTTGGAATCTAGAGATTCAAACATAATTTAGAATCTAAAAGGTTGTTAATTTGCTAATTGATTAGTAAATGTAATTAATGATTAGCTAATAAGGATTACTAGCTACTTTCAAGATGTAAGCCATGTCCATGTTATGATAAAAAATGAAGGTTACTGCAAGTTTGAAGTTTTAATTACATTTGCGAATGTGACTTTGGTTCAAATTTCATATGTTGTAAATGCTTGTTTGTATATTAATTATCAATAACAATTAAAATATCATTCAATTCCTAACAAATGGATTGTCACTTCTAACATGTTACCATGGAATGGATTCAATGTGATGTGTGTGTGTGTGTTATAAAGAACAAGGCATAGGACCATGTCAATTCCCTGTGCAATAGGTTGAGTAATGTTGTTGCTTATGTACTTCAAGTAGAAGATTGTAGAACTTTGATAGATAAAAACTTGACATATCATTTGGGCTCCTATAAAAATCAAACAATTAAAAACTTAAAGGGTCTTCAAATCCAAAATGAAATAAAACAAACAACATTAAAACCTACAAGGTTATTAAAACTTGGGGTTTGAAGGGTTGATAACCTATTTGTCACTTGCATGAAATTTTCAAGCATCTAAGTAGGTTATTATATTAACAATTCAAGAATCAACCTATATGGGTCTTGTTGGATCTTTGGATTCTATCTACAAGATGAGAAAGTTCATTACCCCATATTTAGAAACCATCAATAACATACATGTAAACCATATATAACCTTATTGATAACCAAGTTGATATTCAAGTGTTCTCTTTATAACCAACAAACATTAATAGTTATCACCATTTGTTTATTACTAGTATCTTTTAAGAATCTTTTCCATAAGTTTCTCCCTCCTCAATCCAAAGTTACCCATGCCATGTTTTCAAAAATTGTTAACTTTTCAAGTTTGATTTTCAATATTGCTACTTATCCCATGGTAAAATTATTTTTCTTGAAATTTTCATTATTTTAATGTCAAATAAATGTACACAAAAAGACCATAAGAAAGCATGTTAATCCAAAATTATAGTCATGTTTTTTTTTTTTTTTTTTTCATTGGCCACTTTTATTATTTTATTTGTGCTATTTTGATTTCTTTCGAAGAATTTTTTTTTTCTTATGGTAAGGTCTAAAATGGTCGAAAATAAAGTTTAAAAAATTTATACAAAATGACAATAAGAAATTATTTTTTTTCAAAATTATAGTCATGTTTTTTTTTTTTTTTTTGCATTGGCCAACTATAGTATCTTAATGGTGCAAATGTGATGTCATTCGAAGAACTTTTATTATCTAATGGCAAGGTCTACAATGGTCGAATATAAAGTTCAAACAATTTTTTTTACATCTCCAAAGAATAGCTAAAGCTTGCTAATTGTCTTTGTGCAAGCATGAAGAACATAAGACTTTTATAATGCAAAGGTTCCAACTTGTAGCATTAACAACAAGCAAAAATAATAATTTAATGTCACTTATATGAAGCTTGAGAAGTGGGTTGGAACTTGGTGACATGTTCAATGCATATTGAGATGAACATTTCCATGACCTTAAATGTTATTATATGATTTGTAAAGCGCTCAAAATTAGGTATTGTAAATTAGATTGATCAAAAGTTCAAAATACATTGTAATAAGCCCAAGGCTTAAACAATGAGGGAATTGATAAGTGATAACCCTCCAAGTGGTTAGTCCAAAGTTGGAGCACCTTTGGTGCTAGGAAGAGCCACGGCCCGGACCTTGGGGAAACCATCACCTTCCCCTTTAGAACTCATCATGGAACCTTTTTGGTGTTGGGACA
>Ga0116227_10007404_pt1 | contig 21462 bp, 20 predicted proteins | sample S1TSphgellanicum_FD_89693 | JGI IMG/M metagenome (GOLD analysis project Ga0116227, IMG submission 89693) | Host-associated microbial communities from peat moss isolated from Minnesota, USA - S1T2_Fb - Sphagnum magellanicum MG | ecosystem: Host-associated > Plants > Peat moss > Unclassified...
GGTGGGCGGGAAAATTTACAACTATGTAACGAAATGTAAAATCAGCAAAGAGCTTATGAATGCATCGTTCTAAGGTTTTTACAAAACTTAATATACATTGATTTTATCGTGCCCACCTACTTAGTGAGCGCTTGGTCGAGTGAATTTTCAATAGAAAACGCTCTGCCGTCTCAACGCTTACCATCTGGGCAAGATATAGCGATCCTATTTGAGTTATAAACAGGGTCTATACTGATGCAGCTTAGGAAAATCAAATTCTTGATGATTGGTAAGGAACTTTGTCTTGGTACAAATGTACCATTTGTTTTGATTTCATTTAGGATTGCTATAGTCCATGAGACTCTCGATGTCTCGGCTTGCTGTTGGTGTAATTCTGGGAAAATTGCTCATTGATCGCTCTGAACACGGCGCTGTCGTAATTTCTCTTGCAGCCCAGTTATTACCGCTTCCGCGTCTAATAATTCGCCTTGCTCAGCTTCACGGACCCCAACCATAACTTCACGGCGTAATTCTTCAAATCGTCCTTGATAAAGGCGTTCTCGTTCCTCTAATAGCTTAATACCCGCCAAGAATACCTCGTCAACAGAGGCATACTTGCCTTGAGCAACCTGACTTTCAATAAACTGCTCTAGTTCTGGTGGCAATGCAATTGGCATCGTAACAATCATCTTCGGATTAACGTGCTTCTATTTTAGCAGTGCGATCGCCGCTCTTGTAGCGACTGTCTTGATTGTCAAGTGCGATCGCCGCTCTTGTAGTGCTGTAACTTTTCACTTCCCCCTATAGCGCAGCAACTTGAAGAGGGGCGTTCAAGGGTGAGGGCTTGTTTTCATGAACAAATATACATCATCACGCTGATAGCTCAACTTAAAATCTTGTTGATTTTTGAGTTGATTTACTAAGCTCGTAGCAAATTCTGGGCTACTTGACCAGCCGGGGTGACGGACATTGAGTAAGACGTAATCAAAGGCATTTAAATTAACTGGTGGGGAGTGGGCATTGGTCAAATTAATAAATTTTCTCTGGCTTAAATGTGGGGAGATTTCTGCTGTGGTGTAAACACTGCCTTTTGTTTGAACTTGGGCGATCGCTTCGCGTGTGGCTTGCCATGTGTCTAGAGGTATTAAATATCTCGACCAAAAATAACCAAACTTTGCCAGAGCCAAAAACGCTACTAACGCCCATAATATAATTGCACGTTTATGTCTCAGCCATCCCTGACCGACAGCAAGGCTTTGAATCACCACCAAAAATAAAAATGGTATGACGGGTAGAGAGTATTGGTGGATTAAATCTTTTTGCAATGGGTCGTCAGCCAAAAGGTTGATCGCCAAAGTAGGAATAGCACCAATCAAAGGTGTTATTCCTGGAAGCGAAAACCCCAAAATTACAGGTGCTAGCAACAAAACTAAATAGAACAGATTATCGACTGAAAAAACCTTGCCCAAGATCAGTTCTGGGTGGAACAGCAAATTTTTAAATATCTCTGGAAACGTGTGTCCGAGATAGCTATATCGGCTAATATGACGATCTACCGACGCTGCTGCACCACCAAAATAAGGGATGATCTCTTTGGTCGCAATCACGAACCAGGCGATTCCACTGACAATTGCGATCGCACCGTGTAAACGTCTCTTCTCAAAGACCAACAACCAGACTCCCAGTGCGATTACTGTTAAAGATAATACCTCTTTACATATAAACACTAGCAGGATGCTCACACAAAACCACCAAGTTTGTCTCCTTCTGGCCGCCAACACCGCCGCTAAAAGTGCTGGGATTGCGATGACATCCGAGTGAAAATCAAACAGGTTGATATTAAATACCAGTGGATATAGTAAATATGCTGAGGCGATCGCTACAGCAAGGCTATCCTTTAATCCTGCTTGTCGGGCTAAATGCCAGATCGGCAAAGCACCGATAGCCAAAGCCACTGCTTGTACAGCAAATAACCAATAAACACTCGGGTAAATTTTGTAAAGTACAGCCAACGGATAGAACACCAAAGCCCCATGGTCACCAAGAATGTGAAAACCGAGGAATGAAGAAATCGGTTTCTGTCCCTGACTGATTAAATAAACTGCTTGGTCAAAAATTCCTAGATCCCAAGCAGTGGATTGAAACAGAAGGTGTCGTAAGCTGCTGGAAGCAAATAAAATTAAGGCACTTACGCCAATCATCCAACCAACAGCACTAGGCATAATCAGTTTTTTTTTCACACCACATACCGATTTTGGAAATAACAACTTACGCTACCCAAAGTTTATGAGCAAATCGCATACTTAAGCTGACTAGTGGAAGACAGAAGAAGGCGATCACTGCGTACCCCCATCGTGGATAACGAGCAAGCAGCAGCCCAAATGCAAATGACAGAGACACAATACCATAAGCGTAGCGTTCAACAGAAGCAGTGAGTCCAGTGTTAAAAATTAAGCCAAAGCAGCAAAAGCCATAGATAACTGCAACAAGGGGAATTTGATTCCGCGAGAACCACAGCAAAGAGAGTCCACCAAAAATGAGTGTGAGTTTAACTAATGGATCGCCTGAGAATGGATCGTCTGGTATTTCATCGCGGGTCAAAAACCACAGTAAGATCCACAAAAGACAAAATCCATAGCGCATCTTGGCAAAACCTAGTTGCAAACGGAAGCGCCACAATAAAAAACCACTGCTGATAATCATTGCAAATAGCAGTGGATGCCAAGGGTCTTCAAGATAGTCAGAGTCAACATTTGTCGCACCCATCACAATTTGCATCAGCATTTGCCACCAACCCTGCCAAGCAAACCCATATGAAGGACGCCATGCTTTCTGTGCATGGAAGAAGGCTAAAGCATCCCCAAATTTGATTTGGCAATATAAGCTGAGCAATAACAGCCCGCCACCAGCCGCTAGACTGGCAAGGTAGGCTTTTGCTCCTCTGCGCTCTTTCCAAGCAACAACCAAAAAAGCAGGTATCAGCATAACTCCACTCACTCGCGTTGCTGTAGATAATGCTCCCCAAAAAGCTGCCCAGAGATGCTGCTTTTTGTCAAAAGCTCGTAAAGCTGCCGTGCTACATAACAAAAACAGTCCTTCTGTGTAAATTACAGTTCCGTAGAGGGAGTAAGGACACCAGGCTAAAGTAGCTGTTGCCCACCTAGCTGCGCTTTGGCCATAACGCTCATCTACCCAAAAATACAGTGTGATCAAGGCAGCCAAAAATGCTAAATTATTCACTAAGATGCCTGCTACTTCAAAAGGCAAGCCAACGGTCATAAGTGTGCGGATGACTAAGGGAAATAATGGGAAAAACGCAATAGAGTGTTGTTTGTGATCGACTGCGTATTCATAACCGTAAATTGCTATTCTGTGATACCAAATACTATCCCAAGCTGAGAACGCTTGCCAGCTAAATGTGGCAGCAGCGCTATTAGGTGGAGATGGAAGTAAAGGGGCAATCAACAATATAGCAACAGCGATCGCGAGTCGGCTAGATAGCCACATCGCGGCTGGGAAAACAATATTTAGGGCTTGAGAGTTATTGATGGTAAGCCTTTTAGATAAATGAATCATTCTTTTAAAAGATATTGTTAGTTGTTAGTTGTTGGTTGTTAGTTGTTATAGCAATCCTAAATGAGTTACAAACACCTCTCCCTTGTCTTCCTTGTCCCCCTTGTTCGGATCTCAAATAGGATTGCTATAGTTGTTGGTTGGGTTCAAGCTTTTTAACATAAGTTAAAATAGTGATGTTTTATTTTGCCTATCTACTGATTTTTTCGGTAATTTTTTAGCCTGAGCTATTTTCGCCAAACAACTAATATGATTCCACCAACAATGAAGCTTAAACCTACTAGACGGACTATGGGAATGGATTCTTTAAAGATGAAGTAACCTATTAAGACTGAGAAAACATAAACTAGTGATGCTGATGGGGCTGCAATGCTGAGGTTGACTCTAGTTAAGAGGAGGATATAGGCTATAGCGCCTAAACCGTAGCAAGCTAGCCCGATTAAAAGTTCAGGTGTTGTGATTATGCTGAGAATTTGATTAACAGCATTTGATACATTAACTTTGCCTAACTTAAGTGCGCCGATTTTTAAGAATAACTGCCCTGTGACACTGGCTGCAACTGATACCAGTAGTAAAATAAATTCTTGCAGAGTCATAAAAATAATCCGGTATGCGGGAAACGAGCGTGTCTTTAGACCTGAGAGGGAAGCGACACGGGCGACACTTCGACAATCTCAGCGTAAACTTTAGCCGCCTTGGTCTTCCTCTCAGTTTTAAAGAATGTCTAATTGTATTTCAGGGTTTTTGACGGGAATTTTACTGATTAAATTGCTATAACCGTAACCATTTGTAAGGGAACATCTTTGAGATCGCAGTAAGCACATTTTCTATCCCACTTTTCTAATAGGTATTCCCGCGTCTCGTAGCCTGCAAGTGAAAGAGTGTTGGTATTCCTTACCCGCTATCTCTGGGTTCTGCATAATTTGAGTATCGAACCTAACTAACTCTTGGGATATGGCAGTGATTGGGGTATATTTCTGTAGTCGTTTAACCCAGGTTTCAATGTTGTAAACACGGCTTAAGAGACTTGGTGCTAACCATCCATCCCTACGCTGTTTTGGACAGGGTTGATGTTTACCCTTTCTAAACCAATTAGTATTAGGCGGTTGACGGTAGCGGGTTTTACGGCTACGTCTAAAACGTCTTAATTCCCGTCTTGATTTGAGGCTAGCTTTGATTACAAAACCTCGGTGTTGAAGTTCAGCCGCCCAGATAACCTCACCTGTAGTATCGTTGACTAAGGCTAAGCCAGTTGTTCTAGAACCAGGGTCAATCTTAATTCTTAAAGGTTCAACTGGTGAGTCCAGCGCGGTCTTGGGGTCTCCCCAAGTAGAGCGACTGGCTCTCCCGTTGGGTGCATCTGGACGCGATTCTTTGAGGATGATTGTAAACGGGTACTTTTTGAATATTGCTGCTTTCTTGTTTCTGAGTAATTGTCTTGCTTGTGCTGGATGGATAGGATTTTGTGGTTTTTTGTTGATGTCAATTACTAATACTTTGGACATAAATGTCCCTCCTTTCGGGTAAAGTTAGCCGACGCTCGAGTACTCGCTAACGCTGCGCTAATGCCAATGTTATCGGTCGGTACTATCTGGGTGACAAGGAGTGTTAACTCTATATAAACCTGTTTAATCACCCAGTTCTAGAGCTACAAACTGGCTAGCCTTCGGCAACGCCAAGGGCGAACGCATCTGTAGGTAGGTACTTAAACACTTACCGATAACGTAGTACACGAGGTACGCGCATCGGGTCAGCTAGTGTGGCTTGGAAACTGGAACTACTAGCAAGCTAGAAGCGAGAGTGTCTTCTCCCAAAGGGAGACGCTGCGCGAACAGACCTGAGTTGCTGACATGACTAAAATGATGAGTGACTAGAGGGTTTAGGTGTTGGCATTGCTGATGCCTTTAAACCTCCACTTTCCTTGACAGTATAAATAGGACGCCCCTTCACCTCTTCATATATACGACCAATGTATTCGCCTAAAATCCCAATACAAAATAATTGGACAGATCCTAAGAAAAAGAGGGCAATTGTAATTAATGTGAAGCCAATTAATGGAGAAGCAGGATCGAACAAGCGCCAATACAGCACTAGAATTATCATTAACAGTGCTAAACCTGCTGACAGAATTCCTAGATAAGTGGCAAGCCTTAATGGAATTTTGGACAGGGAAATCATTCCGTTAACTGCTAAAGCCCATGACTTACCGAAGGTATATTTCTCTTTACCAGCGAAGCGAGGGTCCCGTTCAAAATGTACGGCTGTTTGACGGAAACCAACCCAAGCTCTTAAGCCGCGAATATAGCGGTTGCGTTCTGGCATTGTATTGAGGATATCCACGACTTGCCGATCCATCAAGCAGAAATCACCTGTATCAGGCGGGATATCTACATCAGCTAGTAGCCGCAGAACTCGATAGAAGACATAGGCTGTCAAGCGTTTGAGCCAACTTTCCTGTTTGCGACTTAGACGCTGGGCATAGACAACTTGATAGCCTTGTCGCCATTTTTCAATCATGGCTAAAATAAGTTCTGGGGGGTCTTGTAGATCGGCATCCATCACGATAACGATTTTGCCTTGAACAACGTTCAGACCAGCTGTCACTGCGATTTGATGACCAAAGTTTCGTGCAAAACTTAGGTAACGTACCCGCTGATCGCGCTGGTGGAGTTCGCGGATCATCCCCAGAGAGCGATCGCGACTCCCATCGTCAATCAAAATTAACTCTGTCTCGCCGTCTAGTTGTGCCATGACATCACTGATCCGGCGATACATTTCCACAAGATTCTCTTCTTCGTTATATATTGGTATAACTATAGAGTAGATTTGCTTGGTCACATTTATTGCCTATCTATATAAATCAAGCACTCCTAACTTTAAATAGTAATACGCATTTGAGCATCCACTTTCATGACTTGGAGGTATTTTTCTGTGCTAAAACTAAAACAGAGACACCAAAGGGAAGGCTCAACCGATCCATTAAGTAGCGTTCGCTGGCAAATAAGAGACTCAAAAACTGATTGATAGGTTTTGGCGGCAAAAGTAGATCATTGCTACCCCCAGAACTTGTATCGATTCGTAACAATTTTTTAACGCTGCGTACACCAGCAACTATGGGAAACAGAAAAGTGTTAAAGTAGCTCCTGTAACGAACAGCGTAGCCAGCCTGACTCACAACCTGCTTCAAACCTTTCAACACATAGCGACGTTTGTGGTGGTTAATGTCATCGTGTGCGCTCCATAAGAACTGGTACGCAGGAACTGTGACTAACAACCAACCTCCTGGCTTTAATCTTGAGTGTAATGCCAAGAGTGCCGCCAGATCATCATCAAGATGTTCCAAAATATCTAGCATCAGGATCAGGTCATACTGATCAGTGAAAGGAATGTTATCAGGCAAACTGCCCAACTGCACCTGAACGATTTGTCGCTGATTAGCAAGGTTGCAAGCAATTTCGTCTAATTCCATTGCAGAGAGTTTGCCGTGACGGGCTAACATTCTTAAGTTACCACCCGTACCACAACCCGCCTCTAGAATTTTTGAGTTGTTCGATAGATTCAGTTTACGAATCACTTGGTCTAAAATCAAGCGGCGACCCACAAACCACCAATGCTGATCTTCAACAGATGCATACTGTAGGTAAAAGTCTTTATCCATAAAATATGACTTACTTAAGGCACAACAGCGAACCAATACTCCATTTAGATCAAAATTATGCCACACCTAACTAACAAAGAAATTACGTTTATTCTCAAAGATGCTCAATCTCGTACAAAATCTGTTACTTCGCCGAGAGAGCATAGTGAAATGCGTTATGTTCTCAGTTGCTATTACTGGCAATATGGTAGCGCGGAATTAGCCCAATATGCAAATATCTTACTTGAAACAATTAACAAAGAACCGTTGTTTCAGTTCTTGAAATCTTTTGATCCTAAAATTACTAAAACCCTGAATAAGGAGCAAATGTTGGGGTTAGTAAAAAAGATGAACAAAGTAAAAGTTCGTAAATGGATGAAGGAAGAAATTATTCCAACAATGGAAATGTCGATAGTAGTATTTGAAGCTGTTTTCGCTATTTCTAGAAATCATCGAAGACGTTTGCAAGAGACTGAGGGAGTTTTACCAGTTGCCCGATGGGGAAATAACAAATACGGTCAGTATCCAGTTTTATCGATGAAAAGCGTTTTAGCATTGCTCAAAGCAATGCCCGAAATCTTGGAAGATATCAGGGTGTTTGCTGATGAAAAACTAGCCAAAGAAATGGCGAGGGAAGCTGCAAGGAAAGAACGTCAGTTATCCGCTAAACCGCAGTTTGAAGAGATTTTCCACTCTCTCGATCCGAAGTACAAATCTATTAAAGATGACAATTACCTAAAAATTCTCATCGCAAGAGAGGATTACCTTGACGCTATTAAGCAAGTGCAGAATCTGTTACGAGAATCTGACAAAGTTGAGGCGAAAAAAAACAATGTTCAGTTCTTGGATTTCCAGAAACGACAGGCGATCGCCGACAAATCCAAATCTCTCTCCCCCAACAATCCAGGAGTCACCAGACTGCTGCAATGGCTTAACGAAGAAGATCTAGATTTATTTGTCGTCACAAAAGATGTAGTTTCCTATAACCCAAAAATCCTTAAGGATGATGCTTTGCATCAAATTTGCAGCTTGATTCTAGAGTCTAAAAGCTTAGGCGCACCTAACCAAAAGCGGTGGAAGGTTCAAGGGAATATCAGGCAACAGGTTAATAATTTGATTGAAGATTTAGAGGATGCCATTTACTCTCATCCCTTATTTTCTGCACCCATTGAAGACTTTGCAGAAACGATTTCAATCGCTGATGTTGAATCAACTGCGCTTCCGCAACATTTGGTTACACCTATCTCATGACTAAATAGCTGAATACTACTTTATAGCTTCTCTTCATCTTTTGACTTCAGAGCAATGGTTCTGATGGGCATCCCAGCCGCACACACAGATTGGCAGTGTTTAATCACCTGCGGCTGCAAGCTGGCAACAGTAACCGGATTGGGTGTTAACTGTTCGGCAAACAACCGTCGCCGCAACCGTTCCAAAACTGGTCCTCCTTCAGCAAATAACATATCATATATCAGTGGCACTCCTAGCTGTAACTCTTCAAGTCGGTCACGTTGATGTACGTTTTGACTTAAAAAGAATTTTTGACAAGTTATGCACCTCAAAGATCTATCTGAAGAACCTACTGTGGCTCGGTGGATACCTTTACCAAAGAGATGATGATTGTGGGGGCTATTAAGTTCCCCCACTATGTGTTGAGGGAGGAGGGGCAAGGGAAGCGTGCTCCCCTGCTCCCCCTTATCTCCCCTGTCCCTTCAAGTGCGCCGGCAACTGTGGGTGTTGAGCTAAGTATTTTGCTTCTAACTGGAAAGTCTCAGGGTTGTAAAGTCTCAGATAATTCCAGTAGTTTCCGAATACTTGCCGCACATAGTTTTTGGTTTCATCAAAGGGAATTGCTTCCACAAATTCATCTGGATCTTCTCTAGGCAGAGTTTGCAGCCACTTAGCAACGTTACCAGGGCCAGCATTGTAACTGGCGATCGCCAGTAGAGAGTTGTTGCTGTATAGCTGATGGGTTTGATCCAAATACAAAGTACCCAGCATCAGGTTATCGTTGGGGTTTTCTAGATCAAATTTTTTGCTGTCTAACTTTGCTTGTGCAGCAATTGATTTAGCTGTACTCGGCAATACCTGCATTAATCCAACAGCACCAGCAGCAGAATGAACTTTTGACTCAAACCTTGACTCCTGACGGATTAAAGCAGTTACTAGCAGGGGATTAATCTGACGCTCTTTTGACCATTTCTCAATGTAGTTGAGATAGGGAAATGGATAACGAGCTTGCCAGTAAATTATCTGTTTGCTCAGGGCTTTAAATTGAGCTTTTTCCGCTGAGGTTTCCCGGTCTTGCAATTTAGAAACTTTGTCAATTCCGATTAAATTTTCTCCCTTTGCCAGCCGCATTAACCCCTCAGTGAATTGCTCAGTTACAGTTGGCTGCATTTTGTTCTGAAATTCAGTTTCCCATTGCAACCAAGCATCACGCTCTTGACCAAGCAGATACAATTCTTTAAAAGTGTCAGAACCTGCGGGTGGTACTGGGCGCAGGCGTGGGACTATCTCCGGGTCTAGCTGGCGTACGGTGTTAAAGTTGCCAACATTTAGTCCCAGGATTGCCGCTGAGCGCCACGCATAGTAAGAGTAGGGAAACTGACTGAGTACATACTCATAAGCCTTTTTCGCTTCCTCTTGTTTTCCCAGTTTAGTTGCCCATTTGCCAACCCAAAAGCCTGCTCTAGGAGCTAAAATACTATCGGGGTTGTTGATGATAATTGGTTGTGCCCATTGCCATGCGGCTTTGTAATCTTTAGCTTTTGCTTGATATTGTGCAGCTTTCCAACGGTACTGTGCAGCTTCAGCAGAATTTCCGTACTTACTAACGAGTAATTGCAGGACTTCGTTAGCTGACTTTTGATCTTTTTGGGCTTCCAGAATTTTGACTTTCGCTAGTAGCGCTTCACTTGCTTGGTCTGGAAATTTATTGATGACTAGGTTAAGATAGGGCACGGCGTCGAGTGGTTTTACCATTGCTGCTAGATGCAGCAGCCCAGTACCAGTTTCTTTTGCATCCGGAAATGTGCTTAATAGCTTTTTATAGGAGGCGATCGCACTGTCTCGCTTTCCGCCTAACTGCAATCCCCTTGCAGTTCGGTAGAGGTTGAGAGGTGTCGGGCGTGCTTTGGCGTAGGCAGCCGCAGCTTTGGTAAAATCATTGTTTTCCCAATAGTCTGTAGCGATGATTTCCCAGTCATCAGGTTTCAGGGTAGGGTCGTTCAATAACTGACCTAAAACAGGGACTATTCCCGGTTGATCAAAAGCATATTTTGCCAAAATCAACTGCAATTGCGGCTGATTAGGATTTGTTTGTAACCGCTGACGGATAATTTCCCAAGTCAGTGGATGAGAAGGAAATTGGGCAATTTGTTTGTCTTGATCCTCTGGTTGTCCAATGAGATACAGGGCTTTAGCTGCGGCTGGTTCTTTAGGATAGAGTTTGAGTACTTGATGTCTCAGATCTGAGGCTTTGCCTTCTTCTCCTAAGATTTCACGTGCCTGCGCCTGTCTGAGCAAAACGTAGGGCGCTAAAAGAGTATACTCTTTGTCAAGTCCGTCAAGTAGCAAGAGTGCATCTTTGGCTTGCTTTCGTTCAATTAAGTCACTTGCCAACAGATAACGGGCACGATTTTGCTCTAGCGATTGCGACCCCTTAGCTAGCGCTTCTAGTTTTGCCGCTCGTTCTTGTGGGGATTGTAGCACCAGTGGCAGCACGGCTGATTTGGCATTGTTTGCCTCAGAAAGCTGCTCAGGCTGATTGTTCTGTTTGAGCCATTGCCCGATGAATCTTCCAATGTGAGGAGCTGATACCATTGCCCCAGCCAAAAAGGCACATAGTCCTGCACCCGCAATTAGAGAAATATGCTTGTTCTGTAGCTTCTTCAGCATGGATACCCGCTGAAAGTTTCACATGAATTCCTAGCCACTCTAGCATCACTCGCGGCTAAGAGTACCAAATTTTTAGTTATTAGTCATTCGGGTGTTAGTTGTTAAGTGTTAGATGTTGGCTTTTATACTAGTTGTATCCCGTTTCCGTAAGGGCAGCGTGACCCCACCCCTACCCACGTCCCAATTAATGTTGGGCTAATTTGGGAGTCCGCCCTAAGAGCCCTATCATCAATTTGAGAGTAAATATTTTTACTACAGGCACTCTTTGCAAAATCCTTAAACCGATGCGACGAACTATGACCACTGGTAAGAAGTTATTAGAAAATATCCGATCTAACAAATCAGTAAGACCTAAAATTGTCAAGTTTTCTCGCTGACGCCAGCGTTCATAGCGTTTGAGGATCTGAATGTCGCCAAGATCTTCATTTTGAGAGTGTGCTTCTTGTAACACCTGTGCCAAAGCGGCTGCGTCTCGAATGCCCAAATTTAGACCTTGTCCGCCGACCGGATGGCAATTGTGTGCCGCATCCCCAACTAAAGCCAGTCTGTGAAGGGCATAGCGATCGCTTTGCATCAGTTGTACCTGAAAAATAAAGCGCTCACCCAACAACTCCAACTTGCCCATCTGATTGCCGTAACGCTCTTGTAATTCTTTTAAAAATTGCTCATCATCCAAGTTACACAAGGCTTTTGCTTCTTCGTGCGGGGCAGTCCATACAATTCGGCAGCGGTTCATTGGTAAGGGTAAAATTGCAAATGGACCACTTGACCAAAATTTTTCGTATGCGGTGTTGTTGTGGGGTTTTTCTGGTTTGACAAAGGCAACAATACAAGACTGCCAATATTTCCAGCCGTGAGTTTTAATTCCCGCTGCTTGACGGATAGGCGATCGTGCGCCATCTGCGGCTACCACTAACAAGCTGCGAACTGTCCGCATTTCCCCACCAACTTTAATATCTATTGCTGCTATGTCTTGTTGGTACTGAATATTTACTACTTCAGATGGACATAGATAAGTCACATTTGGACACTGTTGGATGAACTCCTGCAAAGGCTTTAACAGCGCTTGGTGTTCTGCTACATAACCTAAATCTTGTGTACCCAAATCCGCTGTTTGAAATTCTAAGACATTGGGATGATCAGCATCAGAAAGACGAACACGGTGGTAAGTGGTGATTTGGGGCAATATTTTGTCCCATACTCCAATTCCCTGGTAAATTAGCGCCGAAAGCATATGCACTGCGTAAGCTTGTCCTTTTACCACTGCTGTTGATTCCACTTTCGCCTCAATCAGCAGCACCCTCAAGCCAGAATCTTTCAAAGCAGAGGCTAGGGTTAAGCCAATAATCCCACCGCCGACAATGATCAAATCATATTCATATCTTGGCTTGTGTTTCGCCGGTTGGGAAGGACTGTTAAGAGTTTGAGACAACTGCTCTTGTGCCATTGTTAAGAAAAATTACAGCTTCTTAACTATTATTTTTACGCGATCTGGCGGTGGAGAGCAAGGGAGTATTGGGTGTGGGGTGTGGGGTGTGGGGTGTGGGGTGTGGGGTGTGGGGTGTGGGGGAGAGTCAATAGATGACGCATGACAAATGTCAAAAAACCCCGTTTGAGCGTTAGGAACCTAACGGGGTTAAATTATTCGCATGTGTTCAAGATTATTGACGCTCCCCATACCTGAAGTCAGGGGCTCACGCCCTACGAGTCTCGGTCACAAATAAACTTTTTGCAGATCCACGACAAACTTTGCATGGCAACATGAATTATCTATTTATCTATTTCGTGATGCTCTTGGCATTGCTTACTCTATGGTGGCCTCTGCGATGATGATATTTACGATATATTTTGTTGCTAGCTTTGGGAGCAGCAACAGTTGTATGACTAGTAGGAGCGGCTTGTACGGCAGGTGCACTTACGGCTACAGGAGCAGCAATTACTAAACTTAAGAGCAAAGCTTGAGCGAATTTATTCATGTGAGACTCCTCTCATCCAAAAAATTAACCATACAAATATACCGAAAGACATATGTCATTGTCATGTTATTGATGTGGATTTTTTGTGTATCTTTTTGCAGGCTTCATATATCAGATCTTTAGCAAGTGCCGCCTAAACCATGCTCAAAGTCATCAGTTGTTCTGCCATTTCAAAATTGGCGGTGACATTTTGCACATCATCTAAGCCTTCTAGAGTGTCGATTAGTTTGAGAAGCGATCGCGCCTGATCTGAATCGGTAACTTCTACACAATTACTGGGAATCCAGCGTAATTCTGCATCAATCACCTTAAAGCCTTTATTTTTAAAGGTTTGGCTCAGGTGTTCTAAATTGGTTACAAAGGTCAGTACCTCAGCCGTCTCAGCCTCAATCATCTCATAAGATTCTGCACTGCCTTCGAGGGATGCTTCTAAAAGCTGCTCTTCATTAATAACTTCCTGCACCGTGCAAACGCCTTTTTGAGCAAACATCCAGCTAACGCAACCTGTTTCACCAAGATTTCCACCGTTTTTACTAAAGGCAGCACGCAAGTCAGCGGCAGTGCGATTACGATTATCTGTGAGGGCTTCAATCAAAATTGCCACACCACTTGGCCCGTAACCCTCGTAGCGAATGTCTTCCAGACTCGCCGCACCTGAGAACGTCCCTGCACCTTTAGCGATCGCCCGTTCAATATTGTCATTGGGAATACTCGCCGCCTTTGCCTTTTCAATTGCTGTGCGTAGTTGAAAATTGGCTGTTGGATCTGGTAAACCATTTCTCGCCGCGACAATAATCGCACGCGACAACTGAGTGAATGTCTTTCCCCTTTTTGCATCCACTACTGCCTTCTGGCGTTTAATATTTGCCCATTTACTATGTCCTGCCATAATCTGAACTGCTTAACACTATCTCTATCTATTAGAATAGCTGTCGTGGGCAATGGGCAATGGGTAAGATTGCAATTTCCCCTTTCCCCATGCCCCATGCCCCATGCCCCATGCCCAATGCCCCATGACAAAATACATTCTTGCACTCGACCAAGGCACTACTAGCTCCCGCGCTATTGTTTTCAACCACGAAGGCGATCTGCTGACCGTTGCTCAGAAAGAGGTTTCACAAATCTTTCCACAGCCTGGTTGGGTGGAACATAATGCTGACGAAATCTGGTCTTCCCAAATTGGCGTTGCAAACGAAGCTTTGGCTCGCATTGGTATCCGTGCAAGTGATATTGCTGCCATTGGTATCACCAATCAACGAGAAACTACGATTATGTGGGATCGAAAAACGGGCAAGCCAATTCACAATGCGATCGTCTGGCAAGATCGCCGCACAGTTTCCTACTGCGATCAACTCAAGGCAGATGGACATGAGGCAACATTCCAGAACAAAACGGGACTGGTGCTCGATGCGTACTTTAGTGGCACGAAACTCTTTTGGTTGCTTGATCATGTGCCTTGTGCTCGCGAAAAAGCTGAGCGTGGAGAACTGGCATTTGGAACCGTCGATAGTTGGTTGGTCTGGAAGCTGACTCAGGGGGAACTCCACATCACGGATGCGACTAATGCTTGCCGAACTCTGCTGTTCGATATTCACACTCAGGATTGGGACGATGAATTGCTGTCCATTCTCGATATTCCCCGTTCCATTCTCCCAGAAGTACGGGGTTCGTCAGAAGTGTATGGATGTACCTCTGAAGGTCTTTTGGGTAGCCGCATTCCCATTGCCGGAATTGCCGGAGATCAGCAGGCTGCAACCTTTGGGCAGGCATTATTGCAATGTGGTATGGCGAAAAATACTTACGGTACTGGGTGTTTCCTATTACTTAATACTGGTACTCAGCCTGTCCCATCTTACCATAAGCTGCTGACTACGATTGCATGGCGCATCAATGGACGCACCGATTATGCTTTGGAAGGCAGCGTATTCATTGCCGGAGCAGTTGTGCAGTGGCTGCGCGACGGGCTCGGCATTATTAAGCACAGTGCAGATGTTGAACCACTAGCTTGCAGCGTTCCTGATAACGGTGGTGTGTATTTTGTGCCTGCGTTCGTAGGCTTGGGTGCACCTTATTGGGACAGCCACGTTCGCGGCACAATCGTGGGCTTAACTCGCGGATCAACCAGTGCCCATATTGCCCGTGCTGCACTGGAAAGCATTGCGTATCAAACAGCCGACGTGATTGATGCCATGCGTCAGGATTCTCAGCTTGATCTCTCGGAACTTCGGGTGGATGGAGGTGCGTCCCGAAACGACATGTTGATGCAGTTCCAGGCAGATATTCTGGGCGTTCCAATTGTTCGTCCAAAAATCACGGAAATCACTGCCTTGGGGGCTGCTTATCTGGCAGGTCTAGCTGTTGGCTACTGGGAAAGCGAAGAGGAGATTGTGCAGCAGTGGCAGATGGAGAAACGGTTTGAGCCGACGATCAGCACCGACCATCGGGGGGCACTACGAGACTCATGGCGTCGGGCGATAGTCCAAACTCGACAGGATAAGATAAAAATGTAGAGTTGAGAGGTTTTCAAATTATGCAAGTCACAATTGATTTACCAGATAAGTTAACGGAGAGAGTTCTGGGTAAATGGGGGGATTTATTTCAAAAAATCCTTGATAAATTAGTTCTAGAGGCTTTCCTAGAGGGGTTGATTAATTTTGATGAGTTTAGGGAAATGTTAGGTTTTAAGAATGATAAGTAATCGGACAGAAATAATTACACATTAGGTTCTAGGCTGGATAAGGTTTTCAGGTCAAAGTTTGTGTAATTAATTTTGTCTTACTACTTATAAGTAGGTGGGCACGATAAAATTAATGTATGTTAAGTTCTGTAAAATCCTTCGAAGGATTCATTCATAAGCTTTCTGCCGATTTTACATTTCGTTACATAGTTATAAATTTTCCCGCCCACCTACTTAGCTTTAAAAGCTTTTTTGTCCGCAAATATTCCCCTTAATACTTCGGGATTATTAAATTTAGCAGGGAGTTGTGCGGATATAGATTTTACAATTAGCTCAAATGATATAAAAATTGCTTCTATTGCTTCAGCAAATAATTTAATTTTAGTGACTCATATTGTTAGGGAATTTAGCAGAATTGAAGGGTTACAAATTGAAGATTGGGAAGGAGAATAATGGGTAAATATCATTTTAAGAAAGGTCTAACTTGGATGTCAGTCACTTCGGCGGTACGGGGTAACCTCAGGGCATTAATCGCTACAGCAGCTACATCCTCTGGTTGTATTAGACGCTCAGGATTATATGCCTTGCCTGCGATCTCACAAATAGCTGCTTGCATAGGACTGGCAGTATTTCCAGGAAACACACTGAGGACGCGCACCCCCAGAGTGTTGACTTCTGATCTCAGGCTATCAGCGATCGCTTTGAGTGCATGTTTGGTCGCAGCGTACTGTCCCACGCCAGCCTTAGCGGTTAAACCCGCACTGGAGTTAATAAAGACAATTTGCCCTTGACTGGATATCAGTTGGGGTAGCAAAGCTTGTGTCAGGAGGTAGGGAGATCGAACATTCGTGCGGTATTGCCAGTCAAAGTCTGCCACCGGAGCAGTTTTAACTTCCCCAAGCGTAATCACACCTGCACTATGAATCAGTAGGTCAACTTGACCATAATCTACCTCTAGACGTGCCTGGATCTGCTGAATGTCTTCATCCAGGGTTAAGTCTAATTGGTAGCACACAACTTGAGGAGAAGTTTCTTCAGCGATTTTGGCGATCGCAAGTAACTGATCTAACTTGCGTCCCAACAGGCAAAGCTTTGCACCTTGCGTTGCGAGTCCCATGGCGAGCGCTCTACCAATACCACTACTAGCTCCTGTGACAACGGCAACTTGGTTATGAAATACTGTCATGCTTTTTGTTCTTTCAGCAAATTGAACTGCAACAATGTATCTGCTGTTTTCTTGATCAAATCAAACTCTAAACCTGATTTTTCTGCAATATCTAGCAGGGTGTGGTCGCCATCAGAAAAGTTTAAAATCCATAACATTGCCATTTCCGTCTTTTTTGTATCAGTCAGTCCACCAATGGCACTATACAGACCTCTTTTACCTAACTGCGGCTCACATTTAGGGTTTTGGTTGAAGTATTTTTTGTTATTTTCTACAATCTGTAAAACAGACAGAATTTTTGAGAATGAATCGGCAAGGTATTGGGGTTGTACAAGCTCTAAATTGTCTGCTGAGGTATGATATTGAGGATATGTTCCATGAGGCGATCGCATAAAACAACCTACAGGCAAATTAAATCCTGGTGAGCAAAACTGGCGCTCGTCATAGCCATAGGGGGAAAATTCTTGGATTTCATAATCTTGACCTGAGCGTTGCAATAAGTGAATAACGGCTTTGTCAATCTCAGTATTACCCTGACGGCTTTTTTTGTAGTGAGACTTGCCTGGATCTCCCAGACAGGTTAGAACTAAACCATGCTTTATTTTATCAACTTGAGTTTCGTTCAACGCCAGCCAGGTAATAGAACCAATGGTTCCCGGAATGAAGATGAAGCGATAAGAGTAGGAGGGTGAAATTTGTCCCAGATGTTTGGCTAAAAATGTTGCTAAGGAAATACCAGCAAGATTATCATTAGCAAGTGACGGATGGCAAGAGTGACATGAAATTAGAACTTCATCCTCTTTTTCTCCTTTGATATAATACTCACCATAACTTAAATGACCCTCTTCTAAAGAAGAATCAATATACACTTCATACTCTTCGTCTTTTAGTGCCAGTAATTGATTGTGGCTGAGACAAAAACCCCAATTTTCTTTATAGTATGAAGTGCGGTAAGGAATCCAATCTGGTCGGTCAGGTAGGCTAAATAAATGTGCCTTCAAATCGTTTAAAGGCATCTTTTTACTCATAGGTATACTGTAATTCAGTACATGAAGATTGGATTTTTGAAAATCTATAATTTTTTCACCTTTAGAATTTTTAACATAAGCATCTCGAATATTCCATTCTTTAGGAACTGTCCAATCAAATACTTGAGTGCCACTCTTAACTTCATTAATAGTTAAAGGAATATGTTGCTGGAGCAAACGGAGTGTTTTGCGCAATCCATCACCAGTAATACTACGGCAAAGAGGATATAAATCTGATATTAATTCGTACATCTCTTTGCTAATTTCATTTACATTTATGTTTTTTCCTATATGAGTTGCCATTACTTTGGTTACCTGTATTACAGTATAAGTCTTATCTTTTCTGTTATTATAGGACAAGTTAATTTATTATTAAGTAATTCATAAAAAATTCAATATCTTTTTAACGTGGATTTATATATGGGAATCCTATTTGATTTTCACGATGCCTCATGCCTATCCATCTAACCTGACTGCACCTTGCCGCAAAATCTGCCATTTATTCACAGTCCATTTGGCAACTGTGGAAGGTGCGCCCATCCCTTGTATTTCTTCTTTGGATTCTGTTGCCAGAGTCAGAACATCGGGGAACTGTGCCTCGATTTCTGCTATGGTTCGCAAAGGCGGCTGACCAGATAGATTAGCGCTCGTGGTAGCAAGAGGACCTGTTTGTGCCAAAACAGTTTGGGCGACGGCACAGTCAGGGACTCGTATCCCAATTGTCTTGGGGTCAGTAGACTTACCCGCATCAAGGATGGAAACCATCGCTTTTGGCACGCGATCTGAAGCTGGCAACACCAAAGTCAACCCCCCAGGCCAGTACTTTTTCACAACTTGTTGCCAAATTTCATACTCATCATCACTGCCAATGACAAAGGGCCAAAGTTCGGCGGCACGAGCAGCCATTAATATTAAGGGTTTATCCTGACTGCGCTGCTTCGCTGCAAATATTAACGCTCCTTGCTCTGGTAGAGTTGCCAGTGCCGGAACCGTATCTGTAGGAAAACTGACTAATTTGCCAGAGCGTACACCAGCTACAAGAGCATCTAGGGAAACTTGCATACAGAAGTTGTTAGTTGTTAGTTGTTAGTTGTTAGTTGGACTAACACCTATACGCAACTGCAAAGCGCTTAATGCCGGCTAAATCAGCATGAATATGAATGTTGCAATAGCTACCTTGATCTTGCAACATTTGTTGCACTGCATCTGCTTGTCCTGCCATCATTTCGATTAGCCATACGCCACTAGGTAGCAAATAAAAGGGAGAGACTTCTATTAAGTGGCGGATGCTCCTCAAACCGTCAGCACCGCCATCTAAAGCTAGATGTGGTTCATGGTTAAAGATCTCTGGTTGTAGAGAAGGTAAGGTGTTCTTCGGGATATAAGGCGGGTTCGATACCATGCCACTAAACTGACCTTTGAGGAACTCCAGAGGCTCCCACCAAGAGCCTTGATAAAAGCGAATGCGTTCTGCAAAGCCGCAATTACGAGAGTTTTGTGCTGCAACGAGAAGCGCTTGATGACTGCAATCAACAGCGTGAATTGTTGCCGATTTAAAGGCATCTGCCAGTCCCACAGCGATCGCTCCACTACCAGTTCCCAAGTCAGCCCAGTGTCCTTGTTGTAAAGGCAAACTTGCAGCTGCTACCGCCAAATCAATCAAGGACTCTGTTTCTGGTCTGGGAATCAAGACAGCGTTTGAGACTGCAATTTTAAACTGTCGCCAGGGTGTAACTCCTGTGATGTACTGTACAGGCAAGCGGTCATTTAATCGCCTCTGCCACAGGGTCTCTAATTCTGCTAAAGGTAGGTGAAGCTGAATTTGAGACCAGTCTTTAAAAGACTCCAAACGCAACGCTAATCGGTCTAACCCAGCTACCTCTTGTAGTAACCAATCTACCTCAGCAGGTGAGACATCAGTGGCGATCGCAGCTTGTTTTGCCGCATTACGCCACTGCCAAAGTTGTAAACCAGAAATGACCTCTAGCCGTTGATCTATCATGCCTCAATCTTAGGCCGTAAGTGTGTCATTTTTTCTGAGCGGGGGCTTGATTCACACCGGGGGTAGCAGAGGAGTTAGGCGGGTTATTTTTGATCAGCGTCTGGATGTACTGTTTCGCGTCTGGGGATGGGAAAAAGACAATATTGCTGAGTGCCGGATCGTTTTTCTCCTGCAATTTTTTAATGACTCCCTCTACGTCCACGACCTGAATATCAGCCTTGGGAAATTTTGGCTTCACCTGGTTCAACAAACCCTGTGCTTCTTCCTTGCTGAAAAACAGAGGCATATAATCCTGTTTGTTGTTCGACGACATTTTAATTGAAACATACCCCTGATTTGGTGCGGATCTGACGAGAAAAACAGGCACACCATTAAACTGTTGTATCTGTTGACCGCTTTGGCGCAGCAATGCTAATGCCCCATCAATTTCACCTTTTTCAGGATTTAAGACAAACACAGGGCTGTTTGGCTGTTTGGCGTTTTTCCGCGCTTGCTGATAAATTACCCCCAGAGGTACTGGTGTTACTTGTAGGGTTTTCGCCATTGCCATAATCTTAGGATCTTGGTCTTTCTTGTTCTGCACTTGCTGAATAAAAGACTGAGCATCCTGCGGACTCATAAAAACTTCCGTCACCGACGCGGTTTTTTGCCCATTAGGCGCTGAATGAGTCAGCAGGTTACCTTGTGGTGTAGCAATCACAAATACTGGTACACGAGCCATTGTTTTGGCGATTTGTTCATCTGGCAATGCTAGCACTGGGGCGTTTCCGCTAAATATCGTTGCAAGCATTGTATTCCCCAGTAAACCCAATGTTATACCCCAGCGAACCAATGATTTCATGACTTCTCCTAGCATCTATACATTAATCAAATCGAGATCAGGGTTGGATTTGCACAGAACCAACTTGTTTCAGTTATAGTATCTTCTTTGCTGATTAACTGTGCTGTTACTTTTTTTGTTTGTCAATTTCGCTCTGCTATTAAATGCGAATTTCTGTATATGCCTGCTGTATATTGCTTTCATGCGGCAAAAAATTGTTCATTCACTCAAGCGCGATAAAGCCATTGTATTGCCAAAACTTCCAATAGTTGACGCCTCTACATAGTAAATCGTTCCACATGTTGTTGCTAAAAATGTTAGATTATTTACATAACTCTACTTCTTGCAAGGTCAATCAATTTACGTATTTCAACGTATATTTTAAGTAGACATAGGAATCCTAAATAAGAGCGTGAAAAACTTTCAGTGTTGTAGCCTACCAAAACCTGGATATCGTGGGCAGTGGTGTGCTGACTACGTATATTTCAAAAATCTGAGAGGAATCCTATAGGAGATAAATATAGACAGTGCCAAGAGCGCGATCTCTCTGAAGACACACCTCGCATTTCTCACAAGCGATCACGACGCTATTACCAAAACCTAAATCCTGCTTATAGTTTGAGTATTTTAGACGCAGTGTCAATCATGACAGTCCATTGAAGGGGTATTTTATCTCAAGTCTAAGTTGCATAAGCATTTTGGGTA
>Ga0116227_10007405_pt1 | contig 21461 bp, 17 predicted proteins | sample S1TSphgellanicum_FD_89693 | JGI IMG/M metagenome (GOLD analysis project Ga0116227, IMG submission 89693) | Host-associated microbial communities from peat moss isolated from Minnesota, USA - S1T2_Fb - Sphagnum magellanicum MG | ecosystem: Host-associated > Plants > Peat moss > Unclassified...
AAAAAAATACAACTAACTATTACACAAAAAAAAAACACAGAAAACTAAAAAAAAAAAAAAAAAAAAAAAAAACTAAGAATGTTTTCAGTTCACGCAGCTTCAGAAAAGACACAAAATGCTACTCAAAACTCCTCCAAGAAAAAACGAAAAAAAGAAAAGAAAAAAAGAACAGCGACAGAAACAACGACAGATTGGAACTTCACTGAGAATGCATAAATTTACTACTCCAAATCGGATATCAAATGCAAAAGGCGATTCTCATCTTCACATGATTCTCATCTTTGTATGAAGGAGGAGGAGGAGGAGGAGGTGGTAGTGGTGTTGTTGTTGCTGCTGCTTTTCATTTTGAAGCTCCGCTCTTACCCTCGCTTCTCACCGCGATCGCAGTCGTGTCAGAAAGTGAAGAGCCAGTAGAAGACGAAGAAGCAAAAGGCGGTCGAGTAACACGACAGAAACACACGCCCTCAGTGAGGGGTGGGGGCGCCCGGCGGGGCCCTCAAAAAAAAAAAACAAATGAAATAATTTTAGACCCCACCTTATTTGTTTCTATTAAGATCTAACTTATCTTGTCTTTTGGTCATTATCCCCTTTTTTTTCTCCCCTCTCCTTAATTGATATGCTCCTTGCGTGTGGAGGTGAGTGGTGGGGGAGGGGTTTCGAGAACTTGATTTATCCTCATTCCCCTTGCGGTCCACCCCTCTTTCGAGGTTTCTTTGTTTGCCAAGACTTGGGTCCTCCCATCTTGTAGTCAAGTTTTCATCCTCATCTTTAGAAAAAAACCATGCTATGAGGCCCGTAAAGTCGTAACACAATTTGCATCTAGACTAATGATTTTTTATTTTCTACTAAGTAAGCTCTTATTATATAGTATTCCATTTGGAGGGAAATTATAAATAAATAAATAAATGAATAATATGCTTACCTTAATCCAAATTCATATCAAGGGATAAGAGATTCATATTAGTTTTTGATTTACCCCATTCTCGGTTGGAGGGACTAAAATGATTAAAAGTTCAAGGAATAAATTAACCCTTACTTTGTTCTTCGCACAAGAGGAAAGAGAAAAGTAATACAATTGGATTAAGTTAACCTTACATTGAGTGGTTTGAACCTAGGTGAAAAATTCAAATCAAAAATTTTAAATCAATATGAATATAAATTGTGGAGGTGTTTGAATTAACATACGTATTCCATCATAAATTGAAGCCAAATATTTGAAATTTGATGATATTTATTTTTAGGGATAAGATTTTTAAATTTTTATTTATCCCTAATTAATACTAATGAAACATCATTTATCAACTCAATTTTTTTATATATAATTTATTTGGGTTGTGTATGAAATCAAGTTTATTCTCTTAGTTTAATCCTTTTATCATCTCAATGTGAATTCAATTTTATAGGTCTAGATCCTAGAAGGACCTGCAAGGGGAATGGTGATGTTTGAGGGCATTATCCCATATACCAACATGGTGAAAATTGTGTTTATTTCTTTCGCTAAGAAAAGGAAAACATTGTAAGGGTAAACTCATGGTTTGGTGACTCACTTTTAACATTTTGAAAAGTGCAAATCTTACATTAGTTAAATTTTTAAATAATTTTGATAATGATTAAATTATGAATTCTTCTAATTATATTTTTATGCTTTTAGTCACAAATATTGATAGGCCACCTTATAAATAGTATTAAATATGTGATTGACCAAAAAAATACATGTGAAAACTTGAAATTTTCATTGTTGAATGAAAAAATGAAAAAAATCATAAAACATGTGACAAACACAATTTAATCATGTGTCCACTATTTTTTAAATTTTTATTCATTTTTTAATATGATTTTCATTAAAATAGATTACAGCATGGATAATTAAAATTTTGATAACATTAATGTTAAATATATTTTACATTCTAAATTCATTTAAAATTCAAAAAACTATAATTATAATAGTCCAAATTTTTTTTCCCCTAACTATGCTTTCATTCACAAGATGTTTTCAAAAGAAAAAACAAAACAAAAAATACACTCATAAGAATGAAGGGTTTTGTTTTTTGAAATGCTTTGCATTTCTAGGCAACAAGATTATTGTGAATAATGTGGCTTCCCCTAACATTTAAACTAGTTGTGTTTGCCCCCATACATGTTTGATAAAACCTAAAATCATACATGCATGTCTGCTACCTTAGGGCATTCATAAATTTTTATAACAACAAAAGCAACAACAATACAAACAAATTAATCAATTAAAAATTAATTTTATTATGTATTTTTTGTTAAATTTTCATCAAAGCCTTATTTAAGTTTTTGAAATAACATCAAATTAATTAAAACATTTATATCTCAAAAATAATTTTATATTAAAATTGACGTGTTTTATTTTAATCAATTCTTGCATAATTTTCAAATTAATCTTTTAAGCATCTCATTTTAATAAGATTTAATGGAATTGAACCTAATCATTTGTTGTTTATCAAATGAATTTCATTTTATCAATTGTTCTTTACATTTCAAAGTGATATAAAAAGACAAGTGACAACCCCAAAAAAATAAAATGATATAGAGACATGATTAAATCAGTTACCCAACAAGTAGATGAATAGACTTCAAAACAACCCATCAATTGGATGGGTGCACTCAAAATCTAGACATGCACGATCATTAGCTTTGGGGCAATAAAAATTCTACTAGGTTATTATGTCTGTAAAAGCTCATGATAGTGGCCACCTCATGGTTTTAAAGTCCATGGGTGAGTAACATTCTCACAATGCAATGCCAAACTTTGCTAGGTATCACCTTGTTCTAGGCACCTTAGTTTGCGAATGCCCATACCTTGGGGCTTCACTCTACACATAAAGACTTGACCAAAAAAAAATTCTAATGTTTGGGGGAGGGCAGGTTTAGAACAGAATTTTACCTCAACAAAAAAAAAGGTTCTCATCAAAGGCTTCTTATTTATTTGGAAAGCTCTTCTACTTTAGAGAGACCTTCCATTTTGTGTAGCTCATCTGGTATGTCTAAATTTTTTAGTATTTACCTTTGGTAAGGCCCTCAGACAAGAGCATTACCAAAAGTAGGAGACACCCCTAATTCAAGCAATCCCCTTGTCCTAGGGCTAACCCTAGAATTAATTGCTAATCAGAACTATCCTAGTGCCTTTGAAGGGCACCTTATATCCATCAATATTTGATCTCACACCTACTTGTTAAGAGTGGGAGACACCTTGTGTACAGGGCATCCTATGCGTTGCTTTACCATTCATGGTTTATAGTTGTAGGGTCCCTATACCTAAGGGGCAGTTTGAATTAAATTTTCCAACTTCCCAGTAATTTCTCACAGATTCTTACTCTACCAATTTTATCCATCTTTCATGTGTTATAATACACAGCAGAGCTATCCAATAGACTTATCTGTAAAGTTACCCTGTCTTCACCCTCTCTTTGCGCCTGCTTTCACTCCCCTATCCCCTCTTTCGGTGGTATCCGCAAAATAAGAAAATTTTATTAAATCTCAGTAAGAAACGATGAAATCCAGCATTTACGGCACAATGTTCGAGAGTAATTATAGTACTTGTACAGGTACGAGCAGTGAAAATATATGTAGGCAGCACTGGACGCGCTCAGGAAAAACGAAAGACGGGCTTGGTTAGCACATGTGGACTTTTTTTTCTTTCCTCAGCCCTTTCGACAGAGTTTGTTTTCGGGGAACTTTTTTTCTCCCCCCTCCCCCCCACACACCGACCTACCTACTTTTAAACTGCCTGCCATCTCTAGTTGCTCCCACCTACTTACTATCCTCTCAGCTACCTACCTACCTACCTGTCTACCTGCCCACCCCATCCTCCCTACTTGCCAACAAGGTAGGTACCTACCAGATCCAACATACCAAGCTACTAACCAATCTATCTTTTCATCCATCATCGCAACTTTGCAGATGTCAAAAATGATGATAGAATGGACAACATGAGGTTATTGCAAAAAAATTAGCATTCCCATTAGGATTCGGGTTTGGGACTCATTACAAAAGCTCACACATAAAAAAATTTACAACCAAATTAGGGTATTGCAAATTAATTGATTATATGTATTTTAGCCCTATGGAAGGTCATAAGTACAATATTTGGACACACCAATTGAAGGTATTGCAAATTAACTGATTATATGTATTTTAACTTGCATGAAAGGTCATAAATAAAATATTTGCACCCACCCATATGAGGGTAATGCATTTCTATATGATGTTAGTGCTATTGTACGTATTTTCTTGTGTGCGTATTGTGAGGCAACAAAAGATTACAATCCTGAATGTCAAACCTTGATGAGAGTACTATATTTTTGCATGATGTTAATTGCAATATACATATTTTATTGCGTGATTCTTGTGAGGCAACAAAATATTACATTCCTAAACCCTAAACCCCCGTGAAAGTATTGGATTTTTGCATGATGTTAATTCTAACATATGTATTTTGTTGTGCGAGTATTGTGAAACAACAAAAGATTACAATCTTGAACCCTAAACCACAATGAGGGTATTACATTTTTACATAATGTTAGTTTTAATGTACATATTGTGTTGTGTGGGTATTGTGAGGCAACAAAATATTCCAATCTTTTTTGGGAATCATTGGGGAATTCCATTACATGGTACAAGGTCCATGCAATGTGGGTATTGCAAAACCATAATCATCTCCAAATTCGGCTCCCTTGAACATAAAATCAAGGGAATTTAGCAATACCTACATTTATTCTCAAATATCATTGGGGGAGATGATTGTAGCTCATGATGCAAGTAATGCAAAATGGTAGGCATACCTAGTAGGCTCTTTTTATAGCTTGGACACCATCGATCACTTGTTTTGCAATACTCACATTTAAGAATCAAAGGTGAAGCTCCCAAGTGTTCCCCTATGAGGGTATTAAACATGTGGCCTATATGACCCAACAAATAATGACAATATGAAGGTATTGCAATACCCAAGAAAATAACCAATGGGTTTACATTACCAAGATGAGGATATTGCAAAATTAAAATAAATGAACAGTGAGTGTGCATTACTAGAATGAAGGTATTGCATAAGCAAAAAATAGACTAATGGGTTTGCAATACAATGATGAAGGTATTGTAAAGCCAAACGATTGACTAATAAGTTTTCTAACACATTGATGAAGGTATTGCATTGTGTTTCTAGATAGTAATGCAAATTCCATGACATTAAATGAGGGAATTACGTCTATTTTTTAAGTAGGTTTTGTGGTTTTGATCATTAAAAAATTTCTCATTAATTTGAACACAAAGTTTGTTGATATTCCATAGTATTTTCACTTTGTTGGATTTGAAATCAAACACAAAGTGATGTGAATCAAAATATATGAATGCTAATAATCATCCATAAATATAAAAGGATTTCAAAAATGAATTAAAAAATAAGTCCTATGTGTGTATGTATAAAAAGTGAAGTCATCTAATCACTATCAATAGATCTTTAATCACTCTCAAGTTCAGTATCTGAGCTATCAATAGATGACGTGGAGGAAAATGTTTTTAGCCTTTTGATAACATGTTGTTGCATCATGTGCATTTTGCACATGGTGTCGAGTGAAAAGTTGACAGTTGGCCATTGTAATCTTGATTGCATCATCCACAAACTCCTCCATAATTATGTCACAGGTCTTGGAAGTCAAAGATAAAGATAATTAAGACTCGAAAACATCAATTACAAATATTAAGATGTGATTTGCATGAAAATCATGAAATGAAAATAAATTTATTGGCCATGAATCATTTCTAATTCATGATAGGTGACAAATAACTTAATCTCGAAATGTTGTGTTGTTATATTGGAACCCCCTTCTTCCAACTCCAAGAATCCCAAGAGGCCCTAAAGGCCTTTGCATATGCCACCTTGCTCCCATGAATCAATGATGCAAGTCTTCATCCTTTTTAACCTTGGCCAAAACATGAGGGGGGATGGACCCCACACCCCACCTAAAAATGCCAAGGATATTGGTCAAGTGTGAAGATGTTAACCTAACCAACATTGGTTTTAGAACCAATGGGGTGTGTTTTGCATTAGGTTGAAGTTGCTCCCACTCTTCAATTGCTTTGCTTTTTGGCATGGGCATTGGCCTTCTAATTGTTCCGTCATAGTTGAGCCAAGGGGTTAGGCAAGACCTTTGCATTCATGTATGCATGGTCTTGGCACCTTGGCCCCTCATGCCAAGTAGATGGACTTACCTTGTTCCATGGCAAGATGATGAGTTCCAATGAAATGCTTCCAAAACAACCATTTTGTTGGGTAAGAGACATAATGTGTTCCCACCTTGCATGTGAATCTCTTCACAACCTTAGCCCATTCAACCCCTTCCTTGGCTACCCCTAATGGCCCATTTGTTTCTAAATCAACATACAAAAAATAAAATTCAAATATAAAAGATATATAATGTAGGTATTGCAACTAGCAATGTTAGTTTTACATAAAAAATGCAAGTATTGCAAGGTATTCCAAATTATGAATGCATTGATTAGACATAAGTTTTTCACAATAAGGGTATTGCAACAAAAAAGTTGAAAAAAAAAACCTCAATATGAGAGATGAACAAGGTAAATGTTTTGTAAGTATGCAAAAATTCAACACCTATAGGAGGCACATAGACCACGAGTTTTTTATGATGTTTTTCTATTGATCCAAAATCTAATTGTAATGGAGGAAGTTTTTCATTTTCACCAGCAAGCTAAGCCTTTTCAACTTCAATAATTGGCTAAACCTTTATGGTAACATATGGGCTTTCACTAGTTGGCTGAACCTCTTCACTTCCACTTACAGGTTGAGTTTCCACTTCCATTTTTACAAGTGTGGGTGCATTTGGTACATCAATACTTGCACCATCTCGAATTCACTTCAATTCATTTCGACTTATCATCTTGTTACAAAAACTAAAACAAACCAAATCAAGATGAAACAACCAATTATAACCAAAAGATAATCCAAAAAACAAGAACATTTAGGAGGAGTTTCAAAAACATTAGAGAGTAAGGGGTCTAACGTTCAAGAGTGATTATGAAATATGAACACCAAGGAGCAATCAAGGAAAATGAACAACAAAAATGAACAAGGAAAAGGAGTGACCACGAATGAACACTAAAAATAAACAAGGAAAAGAAGCGTCAGGAACAAACACTATGAACACCAAAAGGAAATAGAGAATAAAAGCAACTAGAAGCAAATAGGGAATTGGAGCACCAAGAGTTAACACTAGGAGCACCAAAAGTGAACAAGGAAGAAGAGCGACTAAGAGCAAAGACTAAGAGCACCAAGAACACCAATAGCAAATAGGGAAAAACAAACACCATGAACACTAAAAGTGAACAAGGAAGAGGAACATCGGGAGTGAACAAGGAAAAACAACACAAGGAACACTAAAAGCACCAGGAGTGAACAAGGAAAAGGAAGACAAGAAACGAGCATGGAAAAAAAACACCAAGAATGAACATGAAGAACAAGAGTGACCAAAAGCGAACACTAGGAATGAATAAGAAAAAGGAGTGACCAAGAGTTAACACCATGAACACTAGGAACGAGCACAAAACAGGAGCACCGTGAACACCAAAAGCATTAGGAACAAGGAGGGAAAAGGAACATTAGGAATAAGCATGGAAAAAGAGCACCAAAAGCACTAGGAACATTAGAGGTGAACACGGAATAGGAACACTAAGAACATTAGGAACGAACATGAAAAATGAAAAACTAGGAGCAAGCACCAAGAGCATCAAGAGTGATTATAAATGAACATTGAGAACACTAGGAGTAATAGGAATGAACAAGGAAAAGGAGCGACCAAAAGCGAACATTGGGAGCATTAGGAATTAACTAAAAGTGAACTAAAAGTTAATTGGAAATGAATTGGAAGTGAATTTAAATTTAACTAAGAATGAGTTAGAAGTTAACTAAAAATGAATTAAAAATGAATCTAAATTTCATTGGAAATTAACTAAGAATTAATTAAAATTAAACTAGAAGTTACGTACAAGTTCATTACAAGTCATGGATGAACATTCAAATGAATGAATTCCATAACATTGGCATACGTGACATCACCTACCCTTCTAGCAATGCATTTCATGAGGAATGGACTTGGGCTTCTTTGCATATTGTTGGTGAAACTCATGAACCTTTTCCATGGTGTCGGATAGGTTTTTTATTAATTCCTAAGTGTGTTTGTTCACATCATACCCATGCCAATGAACAAGATATTAGAGTTGACAATTAAAGATCTTTGAATCCAAAATGTTGTCCATTTCATATTCTTGTTCACTATCGACTTTAATATGTGGAAGGGGATAATGAATTCATCCTAAAATGGTAGATGTGTTGTAAAGTTCCAACAAGGAAACATGAAACATAGGATGGATTTTCATAAAACTTGGAAGTTTAAATTGGAAAGCCACTACATTGATTTGTTTCATAGTGAAAAATGAACCTAGCCTCTGATGATCCAATTTTTCTAATGGCTTTATTGTTTTGATATGTTGTTGTTGAAGCCAAACCTAGTCCTTGACCTTGAAGTTAGGTTGTTCCTTCCAATGTTCATTAGCATTCTCCTTGTATCACTTTTATGTTTCTTCAAAATTAAATACAAGTTGAACTCGAACATTTGCTAACCACAAAACTTGATCCTTAGCTACTGGATTCATGATTTTGTGCACACCTTGTGTCACAACCCTACTTTGAAGGAGTGTGAGGATGAAACTCACACTCCCAAAATTGGGACTTGGGAGTCCTTTGGGTCTCCCAAAATTTCAGAGTTCAATTGCAGGGGTCAAAACACCTTGCATTGGGGTGTTTTTTATATCATTGAAAAGCTATCAAAGTTTAGATGTCTAAAATGAGCTCGCATTGGCGATTTGGACATCTGTAGCACAAGTTATGGCAAAAAGAAGGGTCGGGAGTCAAACTGGCAATTTGACTCACGACCACTAAAAGTCAAAGATTGACCCGACCTCAGTGTGTGCAGGTGGAGTGTGATACACCATTGGAAAGATCTTGAGGACAACTACAAGTTTGTTTTAGACCTCATCCCAATCGGAGGTCTGAGCAAAGAGTTATGATCTTGCAAAGTCTCGGGAATCCAAACCGGGACAATTTCGAGACTCCTCTTTGGGAGTCCCAGGACAGAAAGCCATTCGGATGTGGGTGCCGCAGAAAGGCACATAGTATACTATATGGGGGAAGGTGGTGGCTTCCCTCAAGTTCGGGCCGTGGTGAGTCATGTGAGTCTAGAATTGCCTGTGGCTTGTCCTAGCACCAAGGGTGTTCCAAAAGGTGAACTAACCAACTTGTTGGTTGGTTTGATGCAAGTTTGAGTAAGTAAGTAAAGCTTGTCACTCTTCCTAATCACATCCCGGAGCTTCAGCACGCCCCTCTACCCCTTCTAATGTTGAGAGCTGGGAGTGTGGCCCGAGTTCCTCGTAATTTCGCTATTGAGTAACTTAGACCCAATTTGGGTCTAACTAGGAACTTGGGAGCGCGTCACCTTGATTGTCAAACCTAGGCTGGAAACCATGATTTGCAAAAAAATGTTTATTGGGTTTTTGAATGCACTATGTTGTTGTAGGCAAACTTTGCCATGGCCAAAAACATTGTGCATTGTAAATATTGTTCCAAGACCTATTCTATTTGCCCATATGTTTAAAAGTGAAAAGTTGAAGATAATTTAACCTTCACAATAAAAACTCAAAGAGTAGATTCCATAAGTTGGATGCAAATTGGGGCCCATGATTAGAAATGATATCTTCAGGAAAACCATGATACCAAAAAACATGATCAAGGAATAATTTAATTGTTCTTTTGTTGGTTATTATTTTAGTACATGAAATAAAATGAATCATTTTCGTCAAATGGTCCACCACCACCAAGATGGAATCATAAGAACTAGAAGGTGGAAGGTTTGTGATGAAAACCACAAGGATGCAAGAATCAACAATGGTTGAAAAAGACCATGAGGGTGATGATGAGATTCTTTGCTTAAACACAAACATCACAAAATCTGACAAATTCTTTCACATATTTCCAAAGTTATGGCCACCAATAATTTTGAGAGATTAATTCCATGGTTCTGTTGAATCCAAAATGGTTTACATCCAAAGCATCATGCCTAATTTGGAGAACTTGAAGTCACGCATCAAAAACATACAAAAGACCATCATGATAAAGTAAACCCTTTTGAAACTCAAACTTGGCATGATCACTCGAAAATCTCATATTTATTGATGACTTTTAGATTGGCCTTGGATGCTAATAATAAAAGGGCCTCTCAAATCTTCATGAATTTGACAAAGAAGGGTTATGTCATCAAAAATTACTGATAACACTTGAAATAAAAAATGTTCAGGCTGGAGAATAACATCACATTATTGCTTGTATGCTACATTTCCCTCCTTAGGTGCGAGGTACGAGTGACAAAACAACACATTAGGTTTCCCTTATTAGAGCCCAAGGTGATATATGATGACAAATAGGAATTATGACAAGGATAATGCCCATTGAACTTGGCGTCGATTCAAAACACAAGTTGTCATGATATACTACAAGTTATTATGGTCTAAATACATAGTGATTTCATGTTGAACTCCTTCAAACAAATGAGACCACTTTTAAAAATCATTCACGATGGCTAAAAGTTCTTTATCATGAATCTTGTGATTAATCTCTGCAAGAGAAAAATTACGAGAATGGAAGTTGACAAGATGAAGAAGATTGTATCCTCCAAGTTGTGAGAACACAACACCTATTACAAAGTCAAAAGCGTCCATTTCCAAGACAAAAGGTTTGGAAAGTTTTGCATGAATAAAGAGTGGGGTAGTCATGAAAGAAGCTTTCAAACATTGAAGGGCATTATCAACTTCAACGCCCCAAAAAAAGGCTGATCCTTCCTAGTCAATCAAATAAAAAGGGCCACTATTTAAAAGTAATGGGCAATGAAACATCAATAAAAATTAACAAATCCAAGAAAACATTGGACATCTCAAACAAAAGCTAGAATAACCTAGTCCACAATGGTCTAAACCTCTAACAGATCCGTGCGCATGTTTTTCCAAAGATGATGTAACCCATTCCACTTTAGATTGATGGAAATTACATTTCTTGAATTTGGCATAAAGTTCAACTTCCCAAAGTAGACCTATTTCCAAATCTAAATCATGAAACAAGAAAAACAAGAATAAAACACAACACATGCAAACAATAAGCTAACAAAATTTTATTGCAAAGAGGAAATGAAACAAGGTTATGACAAGAAAACATACTTAAAACTGGTGTTGAACAATTTTATTTCTATTTATACCTATTAGGCACCTAGTTTAAGAAATTTTTTAAATAATTTTTTTAATTTACATGTAGTTCATTTGGCTTATGTGTACCCATGTGCGAACTATGAATTAACTGGAAATGAATTAAAATTGAACTAAGATTCAATTAAAAATGAACTAGGATTTAATTAATAGTGAACGGAGACTTAATTAGAAATGAATTAAAATTTAACTAAAAGTGAATTAAAAATAACTGGAAGTGAATAAAGAATGAATTAAGAATTAATTGAAAGTGAACTAAAATTGAATTGAAAGTTAATTGAAATTGAATTAAAACTAAACTAAAAGTTAAATATAAGTTCATTATAAGTCATGAATGAACATTCAAATCAATGAATTCCATAACATTGACATCCATAATAAAGAACATTATGAGCGAACAAGGAAGAGGAATGACCATGAGCAAACAAAGAAAAGAAACAACCAAAATTGAAAAAAAAAGATGGTTCGACCCTAGCTTTAGGATCACGACCAAAGCAAGGGCTTGCAAAGGTGTGGGTAGAGAATGAAACTTAGGAATCACATTTCATATTCTCGAGAATGTGAGGGATTGGACCCACACATTTCTAAATGGGTTCTCACTTTGGGAGTTGGAGTCTAGATGGACTCCTGAATCTTCAGAAAGCAATTTTAGGGTCAAAATTCGTTGGATTGAAAATTTTCTTATACCATTGGAAATTTTTTGAGACAAAATGTCTAAAATGAGTTCACATGATTCATTTAGGTATTCAAAACACAAGTTATGGCCAAAAGAAAGGCCAAAAATCAAATTGCCAATTTGACTCCCAACCACTGAAAGTCAATAATCGCCCTAATTTACTTGCGTGCAAGTGGCATGACACATATCATTGAAAAGCTCTCGACAAGGGCTACAACTTTACTTTAGATTTCATTTCAATTAGAGGTCTACACAACAAGTTATGGGCTTCCAAGATCATAAAAGTCCTAATTTCGAGACTCCTGAGTTGAGGGTCCTAGGACAAAATGACATTTGGATGTAGGCCCCATGCCCATGCATAAAGAATACTATAGGGGGGGAAGGTGGTGGCTTCCCCTAAATCTAAGCCGTGATGAGTTTTGTGAGTCCGTGTATGCTCATGGTTTGTTCGTGTATCAAGAATACTACAATTACGCACTAACCAACTTGTTGTTTGGATTGTGCAAACTCGTGTGAATAGTTGACCCACATGTCATTCTTCTTAATCCCTATTTTGGAACTCCAACATGCCCCTTTTACCCCAAAGTGTTGCGAGCTAAAAAGTGCATCCCAACTACTTCTTTTATTGTTTTCATCGTCAAACTTGCATTTGAATCTTACGAGGAGTTTGAAGGTGTGTCAGAAGAAGAAAAATGACTAAAAAGAACACCAAGAGTAAGTAGGGAAAAGGAATGACCAAGAGTGAACACCAAGAGCACTAGGAACAAAAAAAAACAACCTAAAAGAGGAGCAAGCAAAGGAGAAAGTAGTAGAGGAATAAGAGGACCGACCAAGAGTTGGGCACAATTTACCTAAACACTGGATGGTGAGCTTGGGGGGCATGCATGGTTCCTAACTGCATCTTTTGGTTATTTGTTCCTCACTTTCCCTCTATTGATGGCAATAGCAAAACTTCAGAGGAATGTGGTGGAGATTCTGGAGCGCAACAAAACTTCTGAAGTGCGGTAGAGCTTCGAGGAACATGACGAAGCTTCTACAGTAGTAGGGAAGCTCTGAAACCAGGAAGGGAGAGGGTTTGGGTTGGGTAGGTAGCTGGGAAGGTATAGGTAGCTGGGTTATTCTTAGAACTAACTGTTGCTGGTCAGGGGTGTGGGGGTAAAAAAAGAGCAAAAAAAAAAACAGAAACCCACCCCAGAGGAGAGTCCCTGGGGTTGGGTTTCATCCCATCCAAAAAAATCCAAAGCTGGATTTTTTTTGATGGTGCAGTGGTGGGTGATGTGTCACAGAGACCATACTCGCCCCCTAATTGGGCGACTTTCCAGATAACTCTAATTCATAATAATTTGCAGATCTAAATTAGATAATTGTTTCTTAATAGCATCTCCTTTAGAGGCTTAACAACCATCCCCTAACTGTAGGGAGCTTACAATGGTCTCCTCTATGTCTTGTCAAACAAATTAGAAATTGTGCTAATATTGCAGAGCTTCAATTCTGATTAACAATGATCAATTAGTGTATCTCAGTATTTAGTGGAGGTAGGCTTGAGGGCTCAAAATGCAATCTGAAATTTCAGAGCGCCATGTGGTCACATGCACCTTCACAATAAATTTTTTAAAAATTAATTCATAAATCATGAATTATTTCATTGCTCACTGGTTATGAACATATGATCAACACTTGTGAAAAATTATGTCATATAATGTTATCTGCCACCTCAGATGTTAATGGATCCGTTTCCAGCAACCATAATTATCCCCCATGAGAATCTGGAGGCTCCTACGATGGCATTGCAAGTTACAACTCTATGCTATGATTGGATTGCAAGTTACAACCCATAACATTCAACCTCCGTTTCACTAGCAAAGTGAGCTCGAAAGGGTGTTTGATTGAAGGTTTAGGGTTGTTCAGTTATTTGATTATTGAAATAACCAACAATTCCGGTTCTTAAAAAAATCAGAACCAAAGAACCACCAGTTTCAGTGCAGTTTCACTTGAACCGGCGGCCTACCTACTCTACTCCATAGGTGAAGGAAGGTCGGCGGCTTGTCACAAAACCTATCTTGGTTGGTTGCTTGCTTGGAAACGAGCAGGACACGTGAGCACAAAATAGAAAAGAACTGACAAACGCAATTACGCGAAAGTGTTAGAGGCTGATGACGTCTGCGACGGCACTGGAAAAAGTGAGAGAGAGAGAGAGAGGAGGCGGCAAACGTGCCAACTTGCGTCGAACTTTGGGCTGAAGAGTAGTTGTTGCGTTTGCCAATTTTGGGCGCTGAAGAGTAGGAAGGATTTTAGTAGTTGGAACGCAAAGGCTTTGGAACGCCGGTGAATGTCTTGGACTGTTTAGAGCGTCCAGGAAACACACACACGACTGCCGAGGCGTCCGTGACTGCATCCGTCGACCACGGACGTCACCGCCAACTGGTCAGCAATTCTTTTGTTTGGGCTGGCTATATATATAATAGCCAAAAAGCTACAGAAAAAAATAAAAAGACCTAAAAATCAAGAGCTACTTCCGATTTTCAATAGCCATAATTAAACCAAAACACAGTTTTTAAATCGCCATATTTCTGTGGCTACATGGTTCCAGAGTGCAGCAAAAAACATGGCAGTGTTTTTTCTGTTTTTGTCAATTTTTGTGATATAGCCACCAAAGTGGCTATTATGATCAAGAAGAAGAAGAAGAAGAAGAAGCCAAATACAAGCTAAATATGAAAGCAAATCTTCCCCCCGCCCCAAAAAAAACCAAAACCCATTCTTCTATACTTAATGGTCATGGAGAAAAGCTTTTTTCTTTTGGCTTCTGACATGATGTCATTTATGATCTGCATGAAACAAGCTCTACAAAACCGTAACAGTCTCTCCCATGAGTTTAGCAACGACTCGACTGGCGTGAGTTTACTTTACGTTTGTAGACTGGTCGGTGTCTCTGCTGCGCTTGATTGGAGCTTGGAATGAAAATAAATGCATTCAATTCTAATCACACCTTTCACAGTTCTCTCGTGTCCTTTTCTTTTCACAAAAAGCAAAAGCGTCAGCCAAGCAGCCAGGCCGCCGCAAAGTGGTCGTCGTAGTCGTCGTGGTCCGCCTCAAAAACAGAATTTTCCGATGCGCTTTCTCAAAGCAAGCATCATCAAGCTGCTTCCCTGAAGTCGCCGTTTAGACAAGAATAGGTTTCAAAATGTCGCCAATATAAAAGATGAATCCTAAATTTTCCGACTTTCCTCTTTGAGCTATAGCCAAATTTGGCTAAAACCTCTTGTCTATGTTCGCCAATCCGGATACCGCACAATGTTTTGTTTTCTTTGGAAACATTGGCCATAACAAGATGCAAGATGTTATACTCAGCCTGCCCGTCATCCAACTTTGCGGGTTTGTTGGCCTTGCCTACCAAGGCAACAATATTGTGTTTAGATTCATTATAGAGTATATAGTAGATCAAGGGATTTTGGCCCCCCCTAGGTAATAATAATAGGTCTATTTTTATATGAGGATTTTTTGAAAGATGGTATTTTGGCTTGTGTTGAAACTTGAGATTAGTTATATAGAGTTATAATACCTTGAAGGATTTTGGTTTGTTTTAGGGGATTTTTTGAAGACTATATTTTTTATGGTGAAATATTTGAGTTTTCATAATTCTTCTTTTGCCTTTAAGATATGTTTAAATGTAAATGGGCAAGGTGACAATGTGACATACCCATTGTGGTTGTTGTTTTGGGCTTTGCATGGTTCATATTTTGAATCACATGGTTCATGTTCCAATGTTACATGCAAAACAAAACATTGTTTTGTGCCTTGCATGGTTCATATTTTGAATCACGTGGTTCATGTTCTAATGTTCTAGATACAACAAAAGGTTTGACATGTTCTTTAAGTTTGACATGGGATTTGAGCCCACCACTCCAAGGAAGTAGGATTATCGTAGTACTTTTACTATTTCAGCATAAATTAAATTATTTTTCATTTTGTCAAACTTTTGAAAAATTATTCATTATTTGTGCAAAAAAACTTAAAAAATTAAAGTTAAATTGTTAGGATTTGAACCGAAAACTTTCCATGATAATGTCTTAAAACTGAAGCAATATAAACAGACAAGACTGCTCCACAATATTCACAAAGCCTTGTTTATTATTTTCTATAATCATTACCTCTCAAAAATTTCAGAAATTAAAAAACTCCGTGCCAAAATTAAGATTTCAAATTTAAGAAAAAGCTCAGAAAACCATCAATTTTGGTGGTAAACTGTGTTTCATACTAAACTTTCCTTTTTCTTGAGCACCTCCACTGCTTCAGCATTTCATACCGAGATTTAATAAAAATTTCTTTACTTTGCAGATATCACTGAAAGAGGGAATAGGGGGGTGAAGGAGGCCCAAAGACAGGGTGATGACTGGGTGACTTTACAAATAACTCTAATCATTAAACACTGGTTAATGTTCTAGAAGAGGATGGTTAGAGATTCGAACCCTGGACCACCTGATAAAATGTTATTGCACTTTAAACGTGGTTCCTACTAGGTGGAATGGATTGTACTAGATCTATTCCATAGTTTGTAAGGCACCTCAAGAATGGGCTAAAACTTACTTTTCTGTTGTTTCATTGCGTCACCACAAGTGATAATAAAAAACGTGCTAAAACTTCCAAGCTTCGTACATAATTGTTGAATTGATGCTTTTGAGTATGTACATTGGCAACAAGATAACATGTACAAAATTAATTTGGGATGAAGTTTAGATCTTAAAATCACATGAAATTGAGTTAGGACTTGTAAATATGCACAAGATTCAATTCATTTTAATAAATATGGTTTTTAAAAAAGGGTCAATTTTTTTTTTAAAAATTTATCAATCACAATGATTGAACCATGCCATGATAAATCCTCAATTTACATTATCCTAGGTTCCATGTCTATGGGTGGTGTGAAGGAAATAATTTATAGGAGTATTTTGGACGTTATGGTCTAAGTGTTAACCCCCACATATTATTGGGAGTGACTCGATCTATTATGTTATGCGTTATGACTCAGCTGTGGATGCCTCTGCTGAGTCAATAATGTGTTTCACCTTTTCAAACCCATCCTTTTAAAAAGGTCCTACAAGTAGTGCAATTGGGGGGGTAGCTTCAATACATGTTTGTCATATAATTAATTGAATGTGAAGATTTCATGTTCAAAAATAAAATATTTCTGAATGTTTAAAGAATATTCTCTATTTTCTTTTACTATATATATAATTTTATTTTAATTTATTTGATAAAAGTGGCCTTTGAAATTTTCGACATGTCTATATGAAGAATACAATTAGTGATAACATCTTAGTGTATGTGGGTGGTATATTGGGACTAAGTAATCCTTTTACATTAGAGCTTGAAAGGCGATGATTATCAAAATAAAAAATCTATGATTGAAGGAAAAGTCATTTCCAAGGTTCGAAATCACTTTACATAAAGGTTGAAGGATTGAGGGATTAGGAAATGAAAAATGGATGAATAATCAACATTAAAGCTATTTCAGCTCGGTTTGACATTAAGTCCATTAAATCATGATCTCAAAAATCCATGATAGGTTATGTTTTAATAATCTAAACTCAATTTTTTTTAATAATATTTTTTAGAGGTGGGTGGAACATTCGTTAAACCTGTAGCCCAAAAAGTCATGATTGGTCTTTTAAAAAATCATTACTTTTTATGATTTTATTTTTTTTTTGAAGGTGGGCATGAAGTTTGTTAGACCATGGGCCAAAAAAACCATAAATAGTTGGATTTTCTTACATTAATTTTTTTTAATACATTTTTTTGAAGGTGAGCATAAAGTTTGTTAGCCCATGCTTCAAAAAAGGCATGATTGGTCGAATTTCTTCACATAGTTTTTTCAATTTTTTTGACAATTAAGAACAGGTGGGCATGAAGTTAACTAGCACATGGGCCAAAAAAACCATGATTGGTTGAATTCATTTTTTCACATATTTATTTTTCTTTTCTATGATCCATGATGATCCCACTTGCTGAAAATTAAAAAATGAAGAAAATTGAGATAGGAAAAAATGGAAAGAAAGTGATAAAAAAATATAAAGGAGAAACCTAAAACCAATAGTAAATACATATCAAGTTAAAAATCAAAATTGACACAAAATAATGAGCTATTTTTTTTGTATCTTTTATAATATGTTGGTACCTCAATAAAAAATAAAGTGTATTTTTCACTTACATTACACTTCACAACCCGGACCCACACATAAATGATTCCTAAATTTTCATGGGATCACCTTTGGATGTGTTTTGAGCACCTCCATCATCATGGTCTCTCACCATAGTGTAAATGGGACCATTATAGGTTTTGCCTTTGTAAGGTATCATGCTTTAAAAAAAGCATTCAGTTGCACATGAAACTTAGCTGACTTTGCAACAAATTTCACTTTTGCAACCTATCATGTTTGTAACCTTCTACAACACAAGATCCTATCCTATATGTACAATCCCATAATTTGTTAAGCGTCTAGTTGAAAAATGCCAAAATCTTTGAACATTGAATACACAACTTGTGGGGACCGGAGTTGTCAACTATCCCAACCATTCGGTTACTATTGCAAACACAAAACATAAGGCATACTTTGTGTATTTATTCTTGGATTTTCAAAATTTTGAGATATTGAATTTGGGCCTATCAAATTTTCTTTCTCAAATAAATAAATAAATATTTCGGCAAGAATTGCCCATTGCCAGTCCTCAGTACATTATATGAGTTGGACAATAGGTAACTACTAAGTTGATAACCCTATTGTAAATTTTTAAAAATTGATAATGAAAAACACATTTTTAACCTATCTTATAAAGGAAAGTTCCTATTGATAGTTGGGTAGAAAAATACATGATTTCAAAGAACAGCTCCACCCATGCTCAGCATGTGGCCATACAACAATAATTCTCACATCAAAGATTAGTTAGTTAGTTACCTATTTACTTTTTCTCAACCTCACCCATAAAACTGAAGCTGGGACTCCAAAAGGTGGGAGACTACTAATTGCAACTCATCTAGACCAATGAAACCATCTAACCAATCAACAGCAAAAGTGTTAGGCTTGGCTTGGCTTTCGCCAGCCCAGCTTCCTATGTGTTAGGCTTTGCTTGGCTTTTGCCAGCCCAGCTTCCTATGCAAACTTGTTGCTGGGCCAAAACCATTTTGCTGAGCCAAACTGGCATGTTTTGACTTTTTCTTCGTGCAAAATTTGCTGTACATTATTGTACTTGTGGAGTTGGTCTAAGTAGATGCATGTAGACGCTATATAATAAACAGATAGAAATGCTAGTGGGGTCATAAAGCTCTAGCCCATTGGAAAAAAAAAAAAAGACAAAAAAAATTCCTATGCCTCGATCATCCATGCTCAATGTGTGTTGGTGGGCGCATGGGTGTTGGTTCACTTTGGCCAAGAAATCAAAGTGGTAGTCTAGATACTATAGAACTCATCATAAATTATTTGGGTGATGAATGAGTGATCAATACCAAACTTTCTGGATATCCAAAAGGCAAAAGCCCTTGTTGGCTCACTATGGAGCTCACACATACATAAATGACAATAAGTTAGTGTGTTACTTTGTCTAGATTCTAGAAGTTTGTGAATGGCCGTGGTTTCCTTCTCAAAGTCTAGGAGTGGGGTTTCAGCCATATGGGTTTCATGGTTTTATTGATTAGGATAGGTTATATATATTATCAATTAATCAAAATTTCCAGCTAAAAGATCCATGGGGATGAGAGACACTAAGTAGGCCCTAATAAGAACCCAACAACTATTCCCCCAAAAAAAGAGGAAATCACTTGTAAAAATAAATAATTAACACTTATCATTGTTATTTTTTTAACAACTCTCATGCACTTAGAGTAGTAAGTTCGACTACTTGCAACACATGAGCATTGCATTTTTGTTTTTTTGTTTTTTAATGTCCTTGAACTTTAGGGAGCTGAACTTAGCTTTCACTACATGACAATGCAATTTACATTTTTATTTTTTTGCTATCACCACAAACAAAGGGCAAAAAGACATGTGATCTTGGATGATCGTTACCACCATCAAACCCATAACTAAACAATTCACCCTCACACAAAGAACAACAACCCAAAAGCAAAAAGCTTCTCGAAAGATGCTAAGCGACGTATCATGTTTTAGCACATCAACTTGACAAGCTAATCCATTATTTATACATATTCAACTCACGTGGGCACCTTTGGTTTATATCATACTCCTTATCGGATTCAGCAACAAATTGCCAAATTATTTATTAAATTTTTAATCTTAACTTTGGCACTTTGTTTTTTAATTTGGAACATTGCAGCAAGTAATGGTTACAAAAAATAATAAACACATTGTTGTTATGTTTGTGGTATAGTCTAATGCATCTAAACTGTCTCAATATTAAGTTTAGTTGAAAACTTGCAAATTTTTAATTTTATAATAATTATACAAAATTTAGCACAAGTAATAAATAATTTTTAAAAAATTATGCCAAAATCATTCATGTACTACAATAACAAAATAGATGCACCCATGCACACAAGTTTGATACCTCTTTCTTATTATGATTTATAACAAATACTATTACCCAAACTGTCTTATAAATTCATCCATAAACAATCACAATTTCACAAAAAGAGTAAGAAATTAGTAAATTAAATGAGGGTATTGCTTACACCCATACATGTTAAATTATAGTTGCAAAAAATATTAAAGTATGACAAACACTCCTACCATGTTAGATTAGAGAAAAAAATAGGGTAATTCAAACATCCATTCCATGTTGTATTAGAGTTTGCAAAAAAAAAAACATCCGAATATTGTACTCCACAAAACATTATATGATTTTCAATAACAATTTACAAAACATTCAAAGATATCACATTGCCTCAACTATTTCTTCTACCAATTGCAATTGTACAATTATAAAATATGAAAAAATTGCACCCACTTTGCTATTTTTGCCATTTCATATTAGAGTTTCTAAGGAAGAGGGGGGAAAGGTAGGAATTTTTTTGAAGTATATTAAAAAAACAATAAATAGACTAATTGTGCTAAACATGGTTGATTGGCTAGTGACATGAACCCAAAGAAAAAATATACCAATTTCTAATCATCATCCATCCAAACTAGTGTGTTCATGGATGTTAAGTCACTTTGGTCATTGCAATGCATTCCACCTTGCAATTTAGTAAGTACTTATTAAAGGGATGTTTCTTAGAGTCATTGGAAACAAATGTAAAAGAAATCCTAGATTGTGAAATGAAGGGTTGGAAAAGAAATCATCATTTCATTCCAACTTTGAAATTTAAACCCTAAGTGATGGTTTGGGTAGGATGGTAAAATGGGGGCAGCTTTAGCACATATGTCCATCGAATAATTAACTAATTAATTAATTAATTTTGAAGATTCCATTTTGAAAATAGAATTTTCTCACA
>Ga0116227_10007407_pt1 | contig 21452 bp, 17 predicted proteins | sample S1TSphgellanicum_FD_89693 | JGI IMG/M metagenome (GOLD analysis project Ga0116227, IMG submission 89693) | Host-associated microbial communities from peat moss isolated from Minnesota, USA - S1T2_Fb - Sphagnum magellanicum MG | ecosystem: Host-associated > Plants > Peat moss > Unclassified...
CGGCGCGGATAGCCCTCGGTCAGCAGATCGAGCACGCGGGGCGTGCGCGAACTGGCGAGATATTCCGCGTCGGAGGTGGTCGAGCGCCCGCCCGACAGCACCGAAAGCCCGGCGACATCGGTGGGGATCACGAACTGGCGCACATCGACGCGTGGATCGACCAGCGCATCCATCAGGCCGGGGCCAGCCGGAATGCCCAGCAGGCCCAGCGCCGAGGACCGCGCCAGATCGAGGTCGATCAGCACCACCTCGGCTTCCTTTTCCGCCGCGATCGACATGGCGAAATTGAGCGCGCAGAAGGTCTTGCCCTCGCCCGGATGGGGGCTGGTGATCATGATGCGCTGGCTGGCGGGGCCGGAACGCATGCGACGCAGCTCCTCGGCCTGACCCAGCAACTGGCGCTTGACGATGCGGAACTCTTCGAGCTGCGCGGTGGCGCCGCTTTCGGGCACGATCAGCCCGGCTTCGGCCAGCGCCGCGCGATTGACGGCATGGCGCGGCTGGGCGGGCGGCGGCGGGCTGACCGGCGGGGCGGCAGGGGCGCTCTGCTGCGGCGGCACCGGCTGCTGGGGATAGGGCGCCTGCTGCGGATAGGGCTGGCCCGGATACTGGCCATAGGGCTGCTGCGGCGGGAAGCCCGGCTGGGGCGGATAAGCCTGCTGCGCGTAACCCTGCGGCGGATAGGGATAGGCCGGATGCCCGCCCTGCCCGTAATAGGGATAAGGCTGGGGCGGCACCTGCCCGGCATAGGGGCCCGGATAGGGATAGGGCATGCCCGTCTGCGGATCGACCGGCACGCCTTGCGGCACGACGCCGGGATGAGGCGCGGCGGGATGCGCCGGGGCGGCGTTCTGCTCGGGCTGGGGCGCGCTGCCGGGCTGCGACAAGGGCACGACCTGACCACCCGGGCCCTGGCCATCAGACCCCGTGCCGTTTCCGGCGCCGCCCTGCGGCTTCAGCTTTCTGGGTTCAAACACTGCCATCTCCTCAGGCCCCGCCGCCGACATGGAAATGTTCCATCGCCACCAGAAGTATGAACAATCCGCCCAGAGCCCCGCTGGCGGCGACAAAACCGCGCAGCTTGCGGGCCCGCTCGGCCCTTGCGGTGGCCGACAGCGATTGCGAAATCGCGCCCAGCACCGGCAGACCCGTCACGCGCTCCAGCTTGGCCGTGGTGGCAAAGCTGGATTGCAGCTCACCCATCGCGAAAGCCACGCCCAGCCCGGCGCCGATGCCCGCCACCAGCACCACCGCCAGCAACAACGGACGGTTGGGCGCGCTGGCTCCGCGCGGCAGCACCGGCGGGTCGAGCACCTGGAACTTGGTGGCCCCATGCGCCGCGACCACCTGACCGCGCAAGCGCAATTCCTCGCGGTCCTGCAGCAGCTTGTCATATTGCGCCTTCAGCACGTCATAGTCGCGGCTGATGTTCTGCGCTTCCTGTACCAGATCGGGATTGCTGAGCTGGCGCGCGGTCTGGGCCGAGATGTTCTGCTCGATCGTGGCGCGGCGGGCCTGAAGCGCCTGAAGATTGGCGGTGCGCTCGGCGCGGATCGATTCCAGCGTGGTGTAGGCCGGATTGGGCTGGGCGTTGGGCCCGGCCACGGGCGTGGGGCCCTCGGCGCGGATCTGGGCCTTCAAGGCCACGATCTGGTTGCGCGCGGCGATCACATCGGGGTGATTGTCGGTCAGGCCGCGCGCGCGCATGGCCCCCAGATCGGACTGGAGCTGCGCTAGCTGGGCGCGCGAGCCGCCAAGCTGGCCCGGCACGGCAACCCCTGCGATGGTCGGCGCGATGCCCGCCATCTGGCCATTGATCGCGGCCAGCGCGCTCTGCGCGGCGGCGATATCGCCATCGAGCCCGCGCATCTCGGCGCGGTTCTGTTCCATCTGCTGGATCAGCGAGACGCCGCCCTGCGCCAGTTCGGGATGCTGGGTCTCGAAGGTCAGGCGGCGCTGCTCGGCGGCCTGCAATTCGCCCTGACGGTTCACCAGTTGCTGGTCGAGAAAGTCCAGCGTCTGCTTCATCTCGCCCTGATTGGTGTTGCTGTTCTCGCTGTTGAACAGCTCGATCATCTTGTGCACGATGTCCTGCGCCAGATGCGCGCCTTCGGCGTCGCTCATGCCGCCGCCCGAGCGGGACTGCGCGCTGATCTCGAAGATGTTGTCCTGCGTGGCGACGATCTTGACCGACTTCGACAGGCCCGCGATCGCGCTTTCCATCTGCTTGCGGTCGGTGATGCTGTCACCCAGCCGCGTGCCGCGGATCACCTTTTCAAGGTTGCCCGAGCTGGTCAGCGTGTCGCGCACGCGGTCCACATCGCGCTTGCGGTCTCCGGCATCGATGCCGACCTGCGCCGAAAGCGGATCGTAAAGCTGGACCATGATGCGCGCATGCGATTCGTAGGTGTTGGGAATGGTGCTGACCATGCCCCAGCCCAGAATGCACACCACCCACGCCACGCCCAGCGCCAGCCAGCGGCGGCGCCAGATCGAGAAGAGCGTGGCCCTGATATCGTCGAAAAGCGAGTTCATAAGGTTCGGTCCGGCCCCGCTATCAGAACATGCTTTCGGGGATGATGATCACATCGCCCGGCATCAGCATCACATTGGCCTTGCTGTCACCCTTCTTGAGCAGATCGCCCAGCCGCAGGGCAAATTCCTGCTGATGGCCAGTGGCCTTGTCGTAACGGATCAGCTTGGCACGGTTGCCCGAAGCATATTCGGAGAGGCCGCCCACCGCAATCATCGCGTCGAGAATGGTCATATTGGCGCGATAGGGCAGCGAGGCAGGCTTGCCAGTGGCGCCAACGATGCGGATTTGCTCGGAAAATGTCCCCGCAAAGCGCGTGACGATCACCGAGACCAGCGGATCCTGAATGTATTGCGAGAGCTGGAGCTGGATATCCTGCGCCAGCATGCTGGGCGTTTTGCCCACGGCGGGCATGTCGGTGATGAGCGGCGTGGTGATCCGCCCGTCGGGCCGCACCTGCACCTTCGAGCCCAGCTCCGGGTTGCGCCAGACGAAGACGGTCAGCTCATCCATGGGGCCGATGATATAGTCCTCGCCCGGGCCTTCCTGATGCGCCACGAAATTGGCCGGGGGCAGCCGCGCCGCATTGCCGTCGCCCGCGCAACCGCTCAGGGTCAGGCTGGCGAGAGCCGCGCCGGCGATGGTGTGAACGGCTGTCTTGCTCGGCATCATGTCTTCCCGGACTGGGCGGCACCCGGCCCCTCTTGCCCGGTATGGACGCAAGGGTGGATACGGCAGTTCACCGTCGGCTATGCGCCAGAAGGGTAAACATAGGGTTAGTCATCTACCCGCAAGAGGCCGGTTTTCTGCGGTTTTACGCAGCCCTGTCCCGGCGGGGGACAGGGCGGAGGGCCCCGCCGTCCCGCGACGGGACGAATCGATGTGCGGCACCGGCCCACTCGGGAGAGTGGACCGGTGCCGTTCTGACACTATGCTCTTCCGCATAGTGTCCAACCAGACTCTCAGATCAGCATTTCGCGCGCGGGCCCCTGCCCGAGGAAGGCCGAGGGGCTGGCAGAGGCGCCGTAAGCCCCCGCGCAGAACACCGCGACCACATCGCCCGCGTCGGCTTTGGGGAAATGGCCCTTGTCGGCCAGCCGGTCCAGCGGGGTGCACAGGCAGCCCACCACGCTGGCCTCTTCCTCAGGCTCGGCATCGAAGCGGGTGGCGATGGCGACGGGATAGTTGCGCCGTACCACCGTGCCGAAATTGCCGCTGGCCGCCAGTTGGTGGTGCAGGCCGCCATCGGTGACGAGGAAGATGTCGCCGTGGCTTTCCTTACGGTCGAGTATGGTGGTGAGATAGACCCCCGCCTCTCCGGTGAGGAAACGGCCCATTTCCATGGCAAGTTGCGTGTCTTTCAGCACATCGGGGCGGTTGGACAGGCGTTCGCCCAGCGCCGCGCCGATGGGGGCAAGGTCCAGCGGCGAATCGCCGTTGAAATAGGGAATGCCAAGGCCTCCGCCGATGTTGAGATGCGGCAGGGCCACATCGGCCTGCTGGGCCAATTGCACCGCCAGATCGAGCACCTGCCCCTGCGTCTCGGCAATCGCCGCGCCATCGAGCGACTGCGATCCGGCGAAGATATGGAAACCGCGCCATTCCGCCCCTGCCGCGACGATCTCGCGGGCCAGAGCGGGCACCTTGTCGGTGTCGATGCCGAAGGGTTTGGCGCCGCCGCCCATCTTCATGCCGCTGCCGCGCAGGTCGAAATCGGGGTTCACGCGGATGGCGAGGCGCGGGGCCTTGCCCAGTTTCTCGGCGATGGTGAGGGCGCGGCGGGCTTCATTGGCGGATTCGAGATTCAGGGTGACGCCCTGCATGATCGCCGCCTGAAGCTCGACATCGCGCTTGCCCGGCCCGGCAAAGCTGATGAGCGAGGGATCGAGGCCGGCCTCGCGCGCCATGCCCAGTTCGCCGCCGCTGGCGATATCGAAACCATCGACCAGCGTGCCCATCAGCCGCAGCAGCGGCGCGAAAGGGTTGGCTTTCACCGCATAATGCAGCGCCAGAGCCTCGGGCATGGCGGTGCGCAAGGCGGCCACTCGCGCCCGGATCATGCCGGAGGAATAGACGAAAGCGGGCGTCGCCCCAGCCTGGGCGATCAGTTCGGTGATCTTGATGCCGTCCACCGCCAGCACGCCGTCGCGCGCCGTAAATCCGGCGGGAATGGGGCCGAGCGGCTTCATGCTTGCGCCTCCAGACCGGCGCGGATCTCTTCAAAGAGACCGGTGCGGTCGAGTTTGCCATTGGGGCCGATGGGCATGGTGTCTTTCCAGTGGATCACTTTGGGTTGCATAAAATTGGGCAGATCGGCGGCGAGGCGCTTGGGGAGCAATGCCTGCGGGTCTTCAGCACCCGGCGCGGCGCGCGCCACCAGATGCACCGCCTGCCCTAGCCGAACATCGGGCAAGCCCAGCGCGACGACTTCAGCGACAAGACCGGTGGCCAGCGCCGCGTCCTCCAGTTCCTGAGGCGAGATGCGGTTGCCCGAGGATTTGATCATCGCATCGCGGCGGCCCACGAAATAGAGCAGCCCATCAGCATCGCGCCTTACCCGGTCGCCCGACCAGACGGCCATGCCGCCATAGACACTGCCTTCCGGCGCGGGGCGATAGCGTTCGGCGGTGCGCTGCGCGTCACGCCAATAGCCCTGCGCCACCAGAGGCCCGGTGTGGACGAGTTCGCCTTCCTCATTGTCCGCCGCGATCTCGCCCGCATCATTCACCACCAGAATTTCGGCATGGGGAATGGCCTTGCCCATGCTGGTGGGATGGGTGTCGATCAGCGCGGGATCGAGATAGGTCGAGCGGAAAGCCTCGGTCAGGCCATACATGGCGAAGAGGCGCGCCTGCGGAAACAGCCCGCGCATCCGCCGCACCAGATCGACCGTCAGCGCCCCGCCGGTGTTGGTCAGGCGGCGCAACTTTCCGGCGGTTTCGCTCGGCCATTCCACTTCGGTCAGTTGCACCCACAAGGGCGGCACGCAGCCCAGCGTGGTGATGTTGTGGCGCTCGACAGCTTTCACCACATCACGCGGGGTCAGATAATCGAGCGGGGCGGCGCTGCCCCCGACATACCAGTGCGAGAGCAACTGGTTCTGCCCATAGTCGAAGCTGAGCGGCATCACCGCCAGAGCGCGATCATCGGCTTGAAGGCCCAGATAATGCGCAACGCTTTCCGCCCCCAGCCACAGATTGGCATGAGACAGCATCACCCCCTTGGGCCGCCCGGTCGAGCCGCTGGTGTAGAGGATCGCCGTCAGGGCGTTGGGATCGATCTGCGATGGCGGCAGAAGTTCAGCAGTTTCAGCCAAAGTCAGCGCCTCGGCCTCTTCCAGCGTGGAACAGCCATCAGGCACATCGCCCGGCTCCAGCGTCGTCAGGCGCGCGGGCGTGCCGATCAGCAGAACCGCCCCGCTATCGGCCAGAATATGCGCCACCTGCGCCCGTTTCAGCAGCGGATTGATCGGCACATGAATGCACCCGGCCCGCGCCGCCGCCAGAGGCAGCAGGCAGGTCAGCTCGCCCTTGGCGGCCCAGCTTGCCACGCGGGGGCCATGCTCGCCGGTAAAGGCCTCTTCCCCCAGCCGATGTCTTAACCAACCGGCAAGACGGGCGACACGCGTTCTTAAGTCCTGCCAGCTAAGCACACCGCTGCGCAGCACCAGCGCGGGGGCGTCATCCTCGCCCCGCAAAGCGAGGTGATCGAGTGGAAGGGCCGTGATTTCGGCTCTTTTGTCGGTAACATCGCTGGAATAAGGCATGATGGAATGAAACGAGGCCTTTTGTCGTGATCTCGCTGGCTTATCACGCCGATCTTAAGGAAGTTCAACGCGATTGCGCGCTGGCGGATGCTTTGGCGCATGCGGCGGGCAGCGAACCCGGCGTGGCCGGGCCTTTCGACCGCCTCGGCTGGTGGGTGGCGCTGCAAGAGGAATGCGCTGTGGCGCCGATTCTGGCGGTGGCGCGGCAGGGAGATCAACTGGCCGCCTTGCCTTTGGCGCATGGCGACAACGCCCTGACAGGCCTCGCCAACTGGTACACCTTCCGCCTGCGCGCCGTGCTGACGCCGGGCGCCGATGCCCCTGCCCTGCTGAAAGCCCTGGCCCGAGAACTCAAGCATCGCGGCAGCCACCTGACCCTCTCGCAGATCCCCGAGGAGCAGATCCATCTGCTGGCCGGCGCCTTCCGCGCCGCCGGATGGGCGGTGCGCGCCACGCCCTGCGACATCAACCACTGGCTCGATGTGGCGGGGCGCGCCTATGCCGATTACCTTGCCGCCCGCCCCGGCCCCTTGCGCACCACGCTGAAGCGCAAGGCCAAGAAGGTCGCCTGCGAGATTCACCGCCAGCTCTCTGACGCCATCTGGGCCGATTACGAGGCGATCTACGCCGCAAGCTGGAAGGGCGAGGAAGGCTCCATGCCTTTCCTCAAACGTTTCGCCCATGAGGAAGCACAAGCCGGTCGCCTACGGCTCGGCATCGCCCGCGCGGAAGGCAAGCCTGTCGCGGCGCAACTCTGGACCGTCGAGGCGGGCACCGCCTTCATCCACAAGCTGGCCTATATCGAGGAGGCCAAGCCGCTGTCGCCGGGCACCAGCCTGTCGGCCGCGCTGTTCCAGACGGTGATCGACGAGGACAAGGTGCGCTTCATCGACTTCGGCACGGGCGATGATCCCTACAAACGCGACTGGATGGAGCAGCAACGCCACCGCTGGCAGTTGCAGGCCATCGATCCGCGCGCGGTCAGCCAATGGGGCGCTTTGGGGCGGATGCTGGCTTCGACCTTGGTCGCAAAGGTCAGAAAGCGGGACTTGTGAGCCGTTAAGCGCTCCATTAAAGCCGCCACAAGATTTCTGAACAAGTAACCATGTTCAGGGACCAAACAACAGAAACAAAACGCCCAAAGGGACATCATGAGCAAGGATATCGACCTTACATTGCGCCAGATTCTCGGCGATGTGCTGGGCCTCAAGCCCGCGCAGGTGGAGGCGTTGAATGAAGACAGCGGTCTGTTCGGCCATCTGCCCGAATTGGATTCCATGGCGGTCGCCGGCCTGCTGACCGAGATCGAGGACCGGCTGGACATCGTGATCGAGGACGATGAGGTCGATGGCGACCTGCTGGCCGATTACGGCGCGCTGCTGCGCTTCGTGAAGGGCAAAGTCACGGCCTGAGGGCCGAAACGGGGGGCACATCGACATCATGCGCTATGCGGACTGGAGCTTCGAAGGCCCTGATGGCCTGCGCCACACGGAAAGCGCTTTATGGTTGGGCAAGAGCGGCCCGCGCCTGCTGATCCTGCCCGCGCCCTTCGATGATGGCCACCGCCTGCGCCGCCTGACCGTCGAGGTGATGCGGCGCCTCGCGGCCAGCGGCATCACCTGCATCCTGCCCGACCTGCCCGGCCTTGGCGAATCCCCCTTCCCGCTGGATCAGGCCAGCCCTGCCCTGTGGCGCACCGCCATGGGCGCGTTGGCGGGGCAGGTCGGGGCGCAAGCCGTCTTCGCCCTGCGCGGCGGCGCTCTGGCCAGCCCCGAGGATGTGCCGGGTTGGCATTACGCCCCCGTCACCGGCACCAGCATCCTGCGCCAGTTGATCCGCGTCCGCATCATCGCCGCGCGGGAGGCGGGACTGGAAGAAAAGCAGGACGCCCTCTTGGCCGAGGGCCGCGAGAAAGGCCTAGAACTGGCCGGATACCGCCTCGGCCCCGCGATGATCGCCGGGCTGGAAAGTGCCACCGCCCCCACCGAAAACATCTCCACCATCGGGCAGGATCTGGTCGGCGGCCCGCCCCTCTGGCTGCGCGCCGAGCCGGGCGAGAACGCCGAACAGGCCGATGCGCTGGCCGCCATCCTCGCCATCGCCCTGCGTGAAGGCGCCACACCATGATCCGCCGCCACCTCACCATCCGCTGCGAGGGTAGCGCCATGGGTGCCACGCTGGACGGCGCTATGGAGGGCGCCAAAGCTGCCCTGCTGATCGTCTCGGGCGGCAATGAAATCCGCAGTGGCGCATGGGAAGGCCAGGCCTGGCTGGCGGCGGAAGTCGCCGCCAAGGGCATCCCCGTCCTGCGCTTCGACCGCCGCGGCGTGGGCGACAGCGAGGGCACCAACGCCACCTATCGCGGCAGCGGGCCAGACATCACCGCCGCGCTGAACTGGCTGCGCACGCAGGCCCCTCAAGCCCGCATCACCGCCCTTGGCAATTGCGACGCCGCCAGCGCCCTGATGCTGGGCGCCGGATGCGGCGCCGACGCCCTGATCCTCTCCAACCCCTGGACCATCGAGGGCGAGGACGAAGGGGCCAGCGCCGAAGCCCGCGCCGATGCGCAAGTCTCCAGCCTGCGCGCCCATTACCGCGCCCGCCTCGCCAACCCCGCCGCGCTGCTGCGCCTGCTGAGCGGCAAGGTCTCGCTGCGCAGCCTGTTCGACAGCCTGATGGCGCTGGCCCGCCCGCGTGCTCCGGTCGCGCCCGATGGGCTGGTGCAGCGCATGACCGCCGGGCTGGCGCGCTTCTCCGGGCCGGTCGCGATCCTGATCGCCGGGCGGGACCGGACGGCTCAGACGTTTCTGGGGTGCTGGGATGGCAAGGATGCGCGGATCACGCGGTGCGAGAGCGCGACGCATTCCTTCGTCGAGGCGGATGCTCGGGAATGGTTGGTCGGGCAGGTTTTGAAGGGGATTTAAAGGAAGATGCGAGGGGGGAGTCTTTGTTGGTCGCATCTCTCAAGAGAGATGCTCCGGGCCCTCGCGCTCCCATAACGTCTTCCGACGATGGGGCTGTGGTGCCGAATTGCGGCGCCCAAACTCTCCACCTGCGCCACCTAAAGCGCCGCAGGCTTTAACAACACTGCCTGCGGCGCCGCGACCTTACTCTGAGGCCGAACCCGAAGCGCCAAGGCTGACAAAAAATGGGAGCGCGAGGGTGTAACACCCTCGCACTTACCCCTTTAACTTCTTACCCCGCGACCTTCTCACGCGAAGCGAAATCCAGCGCAGCGACAAACCGCTCAGCGTCCAGAGCCGCCATGCAGCCCGTACCGGCCGCCGTCACGGCCTGACGATAGGTGTGATCCATCACGTCGCCCGCCGCGAACACGCCGGGGATCGCCGTCTTGGGCGTGCCGGGTTCGACGATCAGATAACCGCCATCGTCCACCGCCAGCTTGTCCTTGAACAGCTCGGTCGCGGGCGCGTGGCCGATGGCGACGAAAGCGCCCTGCGCGGGCTCGACCGACTTTTCGCCGGTCACCGTGTCGGTCAGTTCCACGCCGGTCAGAGCGCCGCCCTCGGCGCCCACGAAGCGGTCGACAGCCTTGTTCCACAGCACCTTGATCTTGGGATGCGCGAAGAGGCGCTCCTGCAGGATGCGTTCGGCGCGCAGGCTGTCGCGGCGGTGGATCAGGGTGACGTCGTCGGAGTGGTTGGTCAGATACAGTGCTTCCTCAACGGCGGTGTTGCCGCCGCCGATGACCACGACCTTCTTGCCGCGATAGAAGAAGCCGTCGCAGGTGGCGCAGGCCGACACGCCCTTGCCCGAGAACTGCAGCTCGCCCTCCACGCCCAGCCACTTGGCCTGAGCGCCGGTGCAGATCACCAGCGTATCGCCTTCATAGACATCGCCCGAATCGCCATAGGCGCGGAACGGAGGGCCGGACAGATCCACCGAGGTGATCGTGTCCCACATCATGCGCGTGCCGACATGCTCGGCCTGGGCCTGCATCTCCTGCACCAGCCATGGGCCTTGGACGGCCTCGCGGAAACCGGGGTAATTCTCGACATCGGTGGTGATGGTGAGCTGGCCGCCGGGCTGCAGGCCCTGCACCACGATGGGATTCAGACCGGCACGCGCGCCATAGATGGCCGCCGTCAGCCCCGCCGGGCCCGAACCGATAATCAACATGCGAGTCGTATGCGTCGTCATGAAAACACGTCTCCTGGAGCGTTTTCTAGTCGGGTGGCTCTCACCCGGTGGCTCCGAAAACGCGACAAAATTAAGAATCACCGTGCGAAATAGGAAGTCGCGGCAGGAATGGAAAGGTATGCTGGAGCGCTAAACCACAGTTTGAACCCTTATATTACCCTGCACACAGCCCCGAAGGCGTGTTAAAGGAATGGTTCACATGACTTTTGCTACGGAGCGATCCGTGAACGAATGGTTGCCCGCCTCCCCCCCGACGGGTCACTTCCCGATGCGTGCCGGTTGTGCTCTGGCGGCGCTGGCCTGTGCCCTGATGCTGGGCGCCGGCAGCGCTCAGGCGCGCACGCCCTATGAAACGGCCCGTATCATGGCCGAGCGCATCATGGCCCCCGACCACCGGACGCTGTCGAACCGCGGCCCGGTGGTGATGAGCGACAATCCGGCCCCCGTGGCCGCAGAGGGTGATGCCCCTGCCCCGGAGACCGGCGATGCCGGGCTGACCAATGCGGCGGCGGAAAATCTGGCCCCGCCCGAACTGTTGTCCTCGATGGTGGGCGTTACGGCGATCGACGCGGGTTTCCCCGAATTTGCCGATTCGCTGATGGATGTGGTTGGCCACCGGCTGGACGCTGGCATGGCCGAGGAGGTGCTGGCCAGCATCGGTCGCGTTTCGCGCGGCAGGATGGCCATGATCACGCATCAGGCCGCTCCGGGGGAGCGTGACCCCTTCCACGCCAAGGCTCCCGGCGCCCTGCCCGGCGACGCGCCGGACATGACCTTCCAGCAGCTGACCAACCATAATTTCGGCTCGGCGCGCTGGATGGCGGTGGGCGTGTCTCACAAGTTCAACGGGCTTTCGAGCGTCACCACCAATGTGCAGCTTCAGCACACCACCGGCCCGGTGGATGTCGAGGTGAAGGTGACCGGCTGGCAAGGCCTGAGCATGGCGCAGGCGATGAGCCTGAGTTATGACAGCATTGCGCTGGTCGATCTGAGCCAGAACCTGAAGGTCGGCATGATCGCGCGCGGCAGTCTGGGCACGTTGAACGCATTGACCCCGGCGCAGGATCAGGTGGCCGGGCCGGTGGCGCGCTTCAAGCTGTTCGGCAACGGCACCTCGCTCTCGGCGGAGACGGGCTATACCTTCCGCGTGCGGCAGGAGAACGATCCCTCGCTCAACCGCTTTCACGCCAATCTCAATCTGAATGTGAAGCTGTAACAGTCGCGCGGACGAGGCAGTACCGCACCGGCCCGCTCCCCCCGCCCGGTTACCCAACGGTTGTATCCTCTGGGTGGCCGGGCGGGGGAGCGGGCCGGTGCCGCAAAAATCGGCTCTTCCGCCGATTTTTCAAACAGACTCCCCACAAAAAAGCGGCGGCTCCTTTCGGAACCGCCGCTTCCTTCATGCGCGATATGGAAGCTCGATCAGCGCTCCCACACGCCATTGACCTTGCGCGGCAGGCCCCAGGGGTTGGCATCCTGAAGCGCGGGCGGCAGCAGGCTTTCCGCGATGTCCTGATAGCAAACCGGGCGCTGGAAACGCGTCAGCGCCAGCGTGCCGACCGAGGTGGTGCGCGCGTCTGAGGTGGCGGGGAAAGGCCCGCCATGGACCATGGCGTGGCACACTTCCACGCCCGTGGGCCAGCCATTGGCCAGCACGCGGCCCACGCGATCGACCAGACCGGGCAGGATCTGCGCGGCGACGTCATTGTCGCTTTCCACCGCGTGGATCGTGGCGGTCAGCTGGCCTTCCAGCGCGGCGATCACGGCGTTCAGCTCGGCCACATCCTTGGCGACGACCACCACCGAGGAGGAACCGAAGACCTCATGACCCAGCGATTCATCGGCGATGAAGTCGGCGGCCTTGGCCTTGAACAGCGCGGGGCTGGCCTGGTTGAGGCCCGCTTCCTGGCCGGTGACGACGCGCTCGGCCTTGGCATTGGCATCCAGAGCCGCGACGCCCTTCACATAGGCGCCCGCAATGCCGGGGGTCAGCATGGTCAGCGGGGCGGCGCCGGTCAGCACGCCGCTGGCCGCCGCGATGAAGGTGTCGAGATGCTCGCTTTCCAGCGCCAGGATCAGGCCGGGGTTGGTGCAGAACTGGCCCGCGCCCATCGTCAGCGAACCGGCGAAAGCCTTGCCCAGCGCCTCGGCCTTTTCGGCCAGAGCGCCCGGCAGCAGCACGACCGGGTTGATGGCCGACAGTTCGGCGTAAACGGGGATCGGCTCCTTGCGGGCCTGCGCCAGCTTGACCAGCGCCAGACCGCCAAAGCGCGAGCCCGTAAAGCCCACGGCCTTGACGCGCGGATCGGTGACCAGCGCGCCGCCCAGCTCGTTCGAGCGGCCCGGCAGATAGGAGAATACGCCCTCGGGCAGGCCGGCCTTGGCGACGGCGGCAGCGATGGCGCGCGCCACCAGCTCACCGGTGCCGGGGTGCGCGGGGTGGCCCTTGACCAGCACCGGGCAACCAGCAGCAAAGGCCGAGGCGGTGTCGCCACCCGCCACGCTGAAGGCCAGCGGGAAGTTCGAGGCGCCGAACACCACCACCGGGCCCAGCGCGACATTCATGCGGCGCAGGTCGGGGCGCGGCAGGGGCGCACGCTCGGGCAGAGCGGGGTCGATGGTGACGTCGAGGAACTCGCCCTTGCGCAGCTCGGCGGCGAACAGCTTGAGCTGGCCCACGGTGCGGCCACGCTCGCCTTCGAGGCGAGGACGGGGCAGGCCCGATTCGGCCATGGCGGTCTCGATCAGCACGTCACCGATGGCGAGGATTTCCTCGGCCACGGCGTCGAGGAAATCGGCGCGGGCGTTGGGGGCCAGATTGGCGAAGACCGGATAAGCGGCGGCGGCCAGAGCGGCGGCCTCTGCCACATCAGCCGTGGTGGCCTCGGAAACCTGCGGGCCGAAGCTCTCGCCCGTGGCGGGGTTGACGGACTGGAACCCGCCCTCAGCTTTACGCGCCGTGGCGCCGATCAGAATGCTGCCGTCGATCATGTGATGGTCCTTGAAGGAAAGAGGTTCTGTTTGAAGGCGATATGGGGATGAAACCGGGCAATTACCAATGCGTGCTTGCCATCGATCCATGCCCGAATTGAGACATCACACATCCGATGGTAGCGCAATCATTGAAACCTCTCTCTGCCCCGGCTTTGCTCTTGGCACAAGCGCCTTGGCTGGCTTAGATTAAACCCATGACCCGCAAGACCACGATTTTCGAACATATGTCAGCGCTTTGTCGCGGCGGCGATGCCGTCAATCTGGGCCAGGGCTTTCCCGATCTGCCCGACCCGCCCGAACTGATCGAGGCGGCACGCCGCGCGCTGGTCGACCGCTCCAACCAATACCCGCCGATGCGCGGTCTGAACGAGCTGCGTTCGGCGGTCTGCACCTATTACGCCCAGACGCAGGGCCTCTCGCTCGATCCGGCCGAGGTCATCGTCACCTCCGGCGCCACCGAGGCGCTGGCCGCCAGCATCTTCGCGCTGGTCGAGCCGGGCGATGAGGTGATCTGCGTCCAGCCGCTTTACGACGCCTATGTCCCGCTGATCGAGCGCTCCGGGGGTATCCCCGTTTTCATCAGCCTGAAACCGCCGACATGGGATCTGAGCATCGCCGATCTGGCCGGGGCGATCACCCCGCGCACGCGTATGATCCTGCTCAACACCCCCAACAACCCCACCGGCACCATGCTGCCCCGCGCCACGCTGGAGGCCATCGGGCAACTCGCCGAGGCCTATGACCTCATCGTGCTGAGCGACGAGGTGTGGGAGGGCATGGTCTTCGACGGCACGCCGCATGTCTCGCCGCTGGCCATCCCCTCGCTGCGCCAGCGCTCGGTGAAAGTGGGCTCGGCGGGGAAGATCTTCTCGCTCACCGGCTGGAAGATCGGCTGGGCCGTCGCCGCGCCCGACATCGCCGAGCGGATCGCCGCACGCCACCAGTTCCTCACCTTCACCACCCCCACCCCGCTGCAATGGGCGGTGGCCGATGGCCTCTCGCTGGGCCGCGACTGGCTGGCGGCGCATTCCTCACGCTATTTCCTTGGCCGCCGCGCGCTCATCAAGGGGCTGACCGAGGCGGGCTATCACCTGCTCCCGGCCTCGGCCACATGGTTCGTCACGATCGATCTGGCCGCCTCGGGCTTCGCGCAGGAAGACGCCGCGCTGGCCGACAGGCTGGTGAGCGAAGGCGGCGTGGGCTCGATCCCCGTCTCGGCCTTTTACGCGCAGGAGCCCCAGACCCGCTATCTGCGCCTGTGCTTCTGCAAACTGCCCGAAACGCTGACCGAAGCCGTCGACCGCCTCGCCCGCTTCCGCGCCAACCACACCTGATGGGATGAACCGGTCCGCCAACACGGCCACCGCCGTGACAATTGGCGACACGATATGACAGATCGCGCGTTATTCAGACGCTATACAGTGCCCGACCGCCATAGACTGCGGCCAAGGAGACATCCCATGCGCCCACTGCCCGCCGCCCTGAACCCCGCCCGCCTCGGCCTGCTGGCTCTGGCCGCCGCCGCTGCCGCCACTGGCGTTGCCGCTCTGGCCCAGCCGCCCGAGGGTGGCCCCGGCGGTCGCATGAACCCGGGCGACATGATCATGCGCGCCGATGCCAATGGTGACGGCAAGGTCACCAAGGAAGAATTCGTCGACGCCCAGTTCAAGCGCATGGACCGCAATCAGGACGGCGTGATCGACGCCAAGGACTTCGCCGACCTGCCCGCCGAAATGGCCGACCGCCAGAAGGAGCGCGTGATGCGCGCGGACACCAATGGCGATGGCAAGGTCACCAAGGAAGAGCTGGCCGCCAACGCGACCCGCATGTTCGACCGTTTCGACACCAATCACGACGGGGCAATTACGCGTGAAGAGGTTGACGCTGCGGTTGCCCAGATGCGGCAGGGTCAGGGCCAGTAAGATTTTGTAGAAAAGGGACAATGCGAGGGTGTTACACCCTCGCGCTCCCGGGTTTTGTCGGCTTTGGTGCTTCGGGTTCGGCCATGGAGCAACGTCGCGGCGCCGCAGGCTTTCAAATTCCAGAAAAGTTTAGTGTGCCGAGGATTCCTGCCTGCGGCGCTTTAGCTTTCGCAGGTGGATAGTCGGGGCACTCGGACCGGGTGCCCAGCCCTTGCGTCGGAAGACGTCATGGGAGCGCGAGGGCCTGGAGCATGTCTCTTGAGACATGCGACCAGCAAAGACTCCCCCTCGCTTCTTCCTTTCACTCCTTAATCACCCCTTGCCCATCGCAAACCACCAAAGCGCTATCCCACCGCGCCAGAGACACCAGCGCCAGCCCCGCCCCTTCCGCGCGCTGGGCGGCAAGGCTGGTCGGCGCGGAGATCGTGACCAGCAGCGGGCACCCTGCGCGAACGGTCTTTTCCACCAGCTCATAGCTGCACCGCGCGGAGAGCAGGACAAAGCCGCTCGCCGGGTCCAGCCCGGCCCGCAACAACGCACCGATCAGCTTGTCCAGTGCATTGTGCCGCCCGACATCCTCGCGGGCGAGCAGGATGGCGCCGTCGGGAGTGCAGAAGGCGGCGGCGTGGACGGCGCCTGTCTCGCGGCCCAGCGGCTGGTGGTCGGAGAGGGCATCCAGAGCCTTGGCGATCGCCTCGCGACCCGTGGTGAAGCGGGCCGTCACACGCGGCAGGGGGGCGAGCACGGCCTCGATGGAATCCATGCCGCACAGGCCGCAGCTGCTCTCGCCAAGGCGGGTGCGCGCGCGTTCGAGCGCCAGACCGGCGCGATCCGGGCCCAGCCAGAGGCGCAGCACCCAGCCGCCGTTCTCCAGCGGGACGGCATCGACGGCTTCCATCTGGTCGGCGCGCTCGATCAGGCCCTCGGCGAGCGCGAAGCCCAGTGCGTAATCCTCAAGGTCGGCGGGGGTGGCCATCATCACGGCATAGCCAAAGCCGCCGACCTCGATGGCGATGGGCGCCTCGATGGGGACGGTGCGCGGCAGGTCGGCGTCGCCGGCTTGCGCCAGGCCCAGACGGCGGACTGGCAGAGTGATGGAGCGGGGATCGCTTGGCATGTCGCTTCCCATAGGCGAGCCTGCCGCAATGCGCAAAACTTCGGGGTGAATTGGGGTTGTCCTGACTCGCTCGGCTGTCGCATACTGGTCTAACATCATAACGGAGCGGCAAGTCATGGATGAACAACGGCCTGAGGGCATTGAACGTTATGACGAGCCCGCCGGTGGCTGGGGCGCCCTGCGCGCGGTGGCCAGTGCTCTGAAACAGCAGCAGGCGGTCGAGCGCGGCACGCAGGCCTTGTGGAAGCAGAACAAGCCCGAGGGTTTCGATTGCCCGAGCTGCGCCTGGCCCGACCCCGATCACACGGCCGCTTTCGAATTCTGCGAGAATGGCGCGAAGGCGGTGGCGTGGGAATCGACCTCGCGCCGGGTGGGGCCCGAGTTTTTCGCCCAGCACAGCGTGGCCGATCTGTGGCAGCAATCCGACCACTGGCTGGAGGATCAGGGCCGTATCACCGCGCCCATGCGCTACAACGCCGCCACCGGCCATTATGAGCCCGTCAGCTGGGACGAGGCCATGGCTGCCATCGGCAAGGGTCTGGCCGCGTTGGACAATCCTGATCGGGCCGAGTTCTACACCTCTGGCCGTTGCTCGAATGAGGCGGCGTTTCTCTATCAGCTTTTCGTGCGGCTCTATGGCACCAACAATTTCCCCGATTGCTCGAACATGTGCCATGAGGCGACCTCAGTGGGGCTGCCCAAATCCATCGGCATCGGCAAGGGCACGGTCAGCCTTGAGGACTTCGATCATGCCGATCTGATCCTGTCTTTCGGGCATAATCCGGGCACCAACCACCCGCGCATGATGGCAACCCTGCGCAGCGCTGCAAAGCGTGGGGCACGGATCATCGTGTTCAACCCGCTGCGCGAGCGCGCTCTGGAGCGTTTCGCCTCACCGCAATCTCCCGTGGAGATGGCCACGCTGTCCGCTACGCCGATTGCCGACACCTATCTGCAGGTGAAGGTGGGCGGTGATATGGCGGCGCTCAAGGGCATCGCCAAGGGGCTGCTGGCGCTGGATGCGCAGGCTCTGGCTGCTGGCCAGCCGAGCGTGATCGACCGGGCGTTTATTGCCGAACACACCAATGGTTTCGACGCCTTTGTGGCCGACATCGAAGCCACCGACTGGGATGTGATCGTGCGCGACAGCGGCTTGGCGCGCGCCGATCTGGAAGGCGTGGCGGCGGTCTATGCCAAGGCCAAGGCGACGATCCTGTGCTATGGCATGGGCATCACCCAGCATCGCACCGGCACGCAGAATGTGCAGCAACTGGCCAATCTGCTGCTGATGAAGGGCAACATCGGCAAGAAGGGCGCGGGGATCTGCCCCCTGCGCGGCCACTCCAACGTGCAGGGCGACCGCACCGTGGGCATCTGGGAGCGCCCGACCGAGGCCTTCCTGAACAACATGCAGGAGGTCTTCGACTTCGACCCTCCGCGCGAGCATGGCAATTCGGTGGTGGAAAGCATCGCCGCCATGCGCGAGGGCTTTGCCAAGGCCGTCATCTGCCTTGGCGGCAATCTGGCCATCGCCTGCTCCGACCCCGCCGCCTGCGCCGAGGGCTTCCGCAAGCAGGATCTGGCGGTGCATATCACCACCAAGCTCAACCGTACCCATCTGCTGATGGCGAAGGACAGCTTTATCCTGCCCTGCCTTGGCCGCACCGATCTGGATGTGCAGGCGACGGGCTCTCAGGCCGTGACGGTGGAGGATTCCATGTCGATGGTCCACGCCTCGCGCGGGTTTTTGAAGCCGCCCGGCGATATGGTCCGCTCCGAGCCGTGGATCGTCGCCAAAATGGCCAAGGCCACGCTGCAGGCCATGGGCAAGCCGCAGGCCACCAGCATCGACTGGGACGGTCTGGTCGGCGATTACGATCTGATCCGCGATCTGATCGAGGCGGTTTTCCCCGCCTTTGCCAATTACAATCAGGGCATTCGCAAGCCGGGCGGCTTTCACCTCACCAATTCGGCCGCGCTGCGCCAGTGGAACACGCCCGATGGCAAGGCGCAGTTCCTCACCCACGCCAGCCTCGACGAGGATGAGGTGAGTGACGACGACACCGTCCTCAAGCTGACCACCCTGCGCTCGCATGACCAGTACAACACCACGGTCTATGGGCTGGACGACCGTTATCGCGGGGTCTTCGGACGGCGCGATATTCTGTTCGTCAGCCCCAAGGAGCTGGCGCGTCTGGGCTTCAGCGAGGGCGATGTGGTCGATGTTGCCACCGCGCTGGCGCATGCCGCGCCGGGCCGCGTGGTGCGCGGGCTGACGCTGGTGGCGCAGTCCCTGCCCGATGGCTGCTGCGGCGCCTATTACCCCGAAACCCAGCCGCTGATCGCTCTGGAGCACCACGACCCGCAGAGCATGACCCCCTCCTACAAGTCGATCCCCGTGAAGATCGCGCTGGCCGAGCCCAAGGTGCTCAGCGAGGTGGATGAACTGGTGGTACGGCGCGATGGTGTGGCGGGGATTGTTTAACGTTTAAGGGGAAGGATGCCTCCGGCGGGCAAAGGGCCATCGCCCTTTGCAATCCCTTTATTGTGTGCGTTGCTTTCGGCCCTGGGGGGATTGCGCAAGGTGGCAGCTATCGAAGGCCACTGCGGGGCGGGGGAAAGTTGGGGGGAGCGGACAGCGCCGAGGTGCAGCAGACGGTCGGCATTGTTGGGAAGCGGTCATTGCTTAGCGATGCACCGGATCGAATGAGACGGCCATTTTCAAAGCCACCTTTGAATATGGCGAGCCGCTGTTGATAGCGGCCTGAGGCTTCAATTCATCCAGAGCGTAAGTGATCGCTGCGGCATGGCCGGGCAGGAAAAGCGCGACATCCTTGGGGTCATTTGAATAGATTCCAACCGTGCATATCGAGTCATCGTCGACGATGATGTCAATGGTGTTATTCGCGCCGGAGCTATCTTGTCCGGATCGGTAAGCACGTGTGATTACGCCCGAATGATGCTCGAGGGGCATCCGCCCGTTTGCAATGCTAGACCACCATTCATCGGAGCCGAAGAGACCATATTTTCCCGATAATCCCATCTGCGGTTTCGCGGCGTTCAATGTTAGAGCTTGCGCGAGCACGACGTGCTCAGGATCGTCCGCCAAATCTACTTCCAGTCGGTAGACGACCTTCATCGAAGCGTTTCCTATTTTCGAACTGATAGACATGTGGCACCTTTGCGCTGAGATCGTCACGCTATCGGAAACACCGGAATGTCCGCAAATGGGCGTAAGCAGCCTTACGGACAAGGTCCGCAATGTCGTCGCATCCAGAATGTCAGCTATCGGCATTTGATGCCTGCAAGCTGCCTTAAAATGCTGCCCCAGACCCTGCCCACGCAACCCAACGCCTCTTCAAAACCACCCATGCAGACCCAGCACCAACGCCCGGCTGTTTGCACTGTCCCCCCGCGCACGGGCCATATCGCCGCTCCGCCCCGGCAGCCATCCCCAGTTCACGCCGACATAAGGCGCGAATTTGCGCGTGAATTCATAGCGCAAACGTAACCCCGCCTCAGCACTGGAAAGCCCTGCCCCCAGCCTTTGTCCCGGCAGATCCTGCGCCGCCAGCAGCACTTCGACGCGCGGCTGCAGCACCAGCTTGCGCGTGATGCGCTGATCCGCGCTGACCTCCAGCCTTGCGCTGACCTCGCCCCGATCCGACAGAAATGCCGAAGCCAGCACATCGAAACGATAGGGCGCCAAACCCTCCAGCGCGACCATTGCATGGGTCCGTGCCGGGCCCTGGCCGAAATCCTGACGCACACCGGCCTGCACATTCCACCAAGGCGTCAAAGCGCGCGAGTAAGCCGCCTGAATTTCACCATGGTCGAGAGCTTGCCCGACCTCCCCCTCGCCCCGGCTGCGCAGCACGAAGCGGTTGAGATCGCCCACCCAGCCCTCGCCTTCCCACTCATAGCCGTCCCGCCCCCGGTTGAACCGATATTCCGCAATATCCAGCACCGCCGCGCCATAGAGGCTCTGCCCGTCGCGCATCATCGCGGCTTCGGCCTTCGCCATGGCGGCCGGGTCGTAATATTGATCCGCCGCGCGGGCATGAGACATGGGCGGCGGCGAAGCACTTCCCGCCGGCTGATCGGTGCCCACAGGATCGGTCTCCTGCGCGAAAGCAGGCGAGGCGAAAGCCAGCGTCAGAGCGGCAAAAGCAAGCAACCTCATGCCGGGCGCACCTGCACCACGCGCATCATCCCCATCGCCATATGCAGGAAGAGATGGCAGTGAAACGCCCAGTCTCCGGGCAGAGCGGTCACATCGAAACTGGCCTTGCCGCCCGGCTGCACCGTCACCGTATGCTTGCGCGGCGCATGCAGCCCCTGCCCCGTCACCAGATCGAAGAGATGGCCGTGCAGATGGATGGGATGTGCCATCATCGTATCGTTGACCAGCGTGACGCGCACCCTTTCCCCGGTACGGAAAGGCAGCGGATCATGGGCAGAGCGCATCGTCTTGCCATCCATCGACCACATATAGCGGTCCATCGATCCGGTGAGATGCACCTCGACCTCACGTTCGGGAGCGCGGGTGTCGGGCATGGGATTGGCGGCGACCAGATCGTGATAGGTCAGCACGCGCCAAGAAGGATGATGGGGCCCCATATGATCCAGCCCCACGCCCGGATCGCCGGTGCGGTCCATCGGCATGGCGGAGATCATATCCACCCCCGGCCCCATCGCCACCTGAGGCGCCAGAGCGCCATCGCGCATCTTCATGCCCTTCATGGCATGGCCCGCAGGCATATCCATGCCCATATCCTTCATTGTCAGCATGGGACGGGGGCGCAGCGGCGGAAAGTCAGCCTTCATGCCGGGTGCCGGAGCCAGAGTGGCGCGCGCCATGCCGGAGCGATCCGCCGACTCAGCCACAAAGGCATAGGCGCGATGGTCGGGGGGCGTGACGCGCAGATCATATGTTTCGCCCGGGCCGATCTGCAATTC
>Ga0116227_10007408_pt1 | contig 21452 bp, 13 predicted proteins | sample S1TSphgellanicum_FD_89693 | JGI IMG/M metagenome (GOLD analysis project Ga0116227, IMG submission 89693) | Host-associated microbial communities from peat moss isolated from Minnesota, USA - S1T2_Fb - Sphagnum magellanicum MG | ecosystem: Host-associated > Plants > Peat moss > Unclassified...
CACCGACGCGGCCGCGAACAACAAGAATGCCGAAGCGGACCTCTTGGCGAGCCTCGAGGCGCGTTTGCAGGAAGTGCAAAACACCCGCCGTAGCGCCGAAGTCAAAGCGGAGGCGAATCAAAAACTCGGCTCGACCGCGGCCGCATCGGCGACGATTCAAGCGCTTCGCACTCAGATCAACACCGAACAAGCGCAGCTCGCGCAAATGCGCGCCACCATGGGCGTCCAACAGCCCAAAGTGATCGAGTTGCAGAACCAGATCGACGCCAACCAGCGAATGCTCGACTCGGAGTTCACCAACGTTTCCGCCGGTGCCGCCTCGGATGTGACTGCGGCGCGCCAGCTCGAGGCGAAATTGCAAGCCGCGATCGAACAGCAGCGCGCGAAAGTGCTTGCCATCAGCCGGTTGCAAGACGAAGGCACCAAGTACGTGCTGGAATTCGAGTCGGCGCAAGCCGTCTACAAGCGCGCGCTCGACGGTTACGATCAAATCATGTTCGCAAGCGTAGGGCACGCCAACAACATCAGTCTCGTCAGTCACGCCGTGCCGGCGCAAACGGAGACCAAGCCGAACAAGGTAAAACTGCTGTTCCTCGGTTTGCTCGCCGGAATCGTTGCCGGTCTCCTCGGGCCCATGGTCTATGAGCTGATCCTGAACCGCCGCATACGCTGCCGCGATGACTTCGAACGCGGGTTTGCGATCCCCGTACTGATGGAGTTCGATCCCATCCCCTCAGCCCGAGTTGCCGCATGAACGCCCCCTCCCCCCACGAACAGTCCTTCGACAGCGACAAGGAACTGCGCGCGGTCCTCATTTCGCACTTCAACTTGACGCCTGACACGGTCGACAAGATTTACGCGGAGATGCAGGTCTCGGAAATGAGCTTCACCGATGTCGCGCTGCGCCTGGGGTTCGTGACTCCGGAACAGATCACGGAAGCGCTGCTGCGGACACGTGGCGGCCTTGCCCAGAACGAGGCCGGGCTCATCGAATCGGTCATTCGCAGGGTATCGAGCGACAGGCGAGTCGTCGTCAAGCATGGCGAGGATGTCAAACCCGGCGAGCAGCTGATCCTTGCGCACGATCCGTATAATCCACGCAGCGAAAGGATCCGCGCGCTGCGAACCGAACTGCTGCTGCTCAACGAAGGCGCGCGCGGCGCCAACATCGTTCCCGTGATCAGTCCGTGCTCGGGCGAAGGCCGCTCCCAGCTCGCCGCGGAGCTCGCCATCTCGTTCGCGCAGCTCGGCCGCCGTACCCTGCTCGTCGATGCGGACATGCGCAAGCCGAAGCAGCACGTGTTGTTTTCGACCAGCAACGAGAACGGCCTGTCGCGGTCGATTTCCGCGGGCGAGAAGCCGTTTTTCCATCCCGTGGTCGGATTACCCCTCATGCACTTGCTGACCGCGGGTCCGATACCGCCAAACCCCTTGGAACTGCTGTCGGATGGGCGATTCGAAAAGCTGCTGACGGAATGGCGCAATACCTACGAGTTCATCGTCATCGATACGCCGCCGGTCTCGATTTGCGCCGACGGCATGGCGATAGCCACTCTGGCCGCCCGCGTGCTGCTGGTGAGCCGTGCACAGCACACGTCCTACAAGACCACCCGCGATATGCTGAGGCGCCTGGAAACGACCCAATCGAATATCCTCGGCGCCGTGCTCAATCACTTCTGAGTGAAGACATCCGGAGTTAGACGCGGAGCGTTCCTCCGGATGTTGAGCGGCGGGGTCGCGGTTCAGGCGATCATCTCCGCGGCCAATTTCATCGTCGGCCTGCTGTTGATCAGGCGCTCACCCGATGCGCAGTACGGATACTACGTACTCATCGCCACCGCGATCTTGCTCTCGACCACGATTCAAGGCGCATACATCCAGCCGGCCATGATCCTGCGCCTGACTCGCTACGACAAGGACGGGCGCGCCAATCTCATCGGCAGCCTGATGCGGGATCAGAACCGCCTCGTCCCCTACGTCGTCGGAACGGCAGTAATCTTCGCCGTCGTACTGCAGGTCACGGGTCACTTGGGATTCACATTGGCGGCCATCTTCGTCGGTGGGACTGCGGCGGTCGTCGCGGCGCTGCGGCGCGAATTTTTCCGCATGGTGCTGTTCGCCTACCGGTGCCCCAACGATGTACTGAAATCAGACTTCGTCTATTGCGTGTTGCTGGTACTGGGGGCGTACCTGGCGACTTTGACGGCGATACCCGCCGCGGTCGCCGCCCTGACGCTGGCGGTCTCCGCACTGGTCGGCGGTTCGCTGTTGTCCAAAGCGCTGTGGCGTCACGAGGCATGGAACCCGAAGGCGCCCACCGGCATGCTGCGGGAAATCGCTCCCCAAGGGGCTTGGTCTTCTTTCGGCGGCGGCGTTCACTGGCTGTTCAGCCAAGGCTACAACTACCTGGTCGCCGGCGCGCTCGACGTCACGGCCGTCGCCGCGCTCGCCGCGACGCGCCTGCTGATCATGCCCGTCGGCCTGCTGTCGACCGGCATCGGCACGCTCATGCTGCCGACCGTATCGCGGTGGACGAACGAACTCGGCGCGAAGACGGTGTTCAGCCGGCTGATTCTGTTTGCGGGGGGACTCGCGGCCACGGCATCCATTTATCTGCTCATCATGTGGCTGGCGCGGGACTGGATTTTCGTGCACGTCCTCAAGCGCGACTTTGCGCATCGCGACCTGCTGCTGAGCGTGTGGTTGGCGATCGCTCTGGTCCAGGTGCTTCGCGACCAGCTGATTTATTTCTTGGTGGCGCGGGCGCATTTTCGACTGACCTCCTCGATAACGCTCGTGAGCGCGATCGTGTCGTTTGCGGTCAGCCTCGTGGCAATGCACCAGCTCGGCGTGATCGGCGCATTGCTCGGCTTGCTCACGGGCGAGGTGTTGAACGTCGCGGGTATCATTTATTTCTCGGTGCGCGAGGCGAGGCAGGCCCCGGAAGGCCTGCCTCCCAACAGCGGCATAAAAGACAGCTCGCGCGTCGCCGACAGCATCACTTCACCGTGAATCCGACGTTGTCGATGTAGTAGGTGTTGGCGCTGCCGCCGTCGTCGGTCAGCGAGAACTTGTACATATTGGTGCGCTGCATGTTGATGGTGGTGCCCGCCGGCACGCTCGCCGACTTGTTGAGGTTGTAAGTCCCCACGCCGCCTTTGCCCGAACCGAACGAGTTGATGGTGGTGTCGGCCGGAATGCCGGGGCCGGTGAGCCACGCGGTGGTCTGCACCGACATGCCGGGGTTCACCGCGGTGACGGTCAAGGTGGTGCCGGAAATCGACCCGACGAAGGAACCGGTGCCGACCGCCAGATCCGGGTTGAGCGGAATCTTGTAGGTCGCCCACTGCCCGACGACCGGTGCCGGACCGTAATTGCCGGGCAACTCCACCGGCGCATTGTTGTACACATCCCCTTGCGGCAATCGCGAGATGATGTTGAGCCGCCATTTCTGATTGGCGATGGTCGGCTTCAAGTCCAGGATCATGTACTTGAAGGCGCCGATCTCCGCCGCCCATTCGGGCGAGGCGGTGCCGCCTGAGAAAGGCTGATAGTAGCCTCCCGGGATCGAAGCGATCGCAATGTCGTAGGCCCCGGTCTCCGGGGTGCCGGCGGTATCTTTATAGTTCGCCGTCACATCGGAGTAATCGTTCACGCCGCCCTCGCCCCAGAAGTAGCTGCCGTTGTGGTACTCCCAGTAGATCAGATTGGTCGCCTGTGCTCCTTCGTTGCCGCTCGCATCCACCGCGGAGACGGTATAGGAATAGATCGTGGCCGGAGCCGCAAACGTGGTCGGCACGGTCGCATTGGTCGCGGCCGAATCCGTATAGGTCGTGCCGGTCGTACTCGCGTACGCCACGCCGTTGCGATAGATCTTGTAGCTCGCCGCTCCGGAGGAGGCCGACCAGCTGAGCGTCTCGGAATTCGCGCCCTCATTGGTGAGCAGGAAATTCGTCGGTGCCGGCGGTCCGCCCGAACCCCCTGAACCGCTTGAACCGCTGCTCGAACCGGTGATCGTCACGGTGGCACTCGAGGGAGCGCTGAGCGTTGCGCCGCCGGTCGGACTCGACAGTGCCGCGGTGAACGTCTTGCTGCCGGAGAAAGGCGTCGCATTGCTGATGGCGACCGAGAACGTCTTCGAGGCCGCATCGCCATCCGCCCAGGTGAGCGTGCCGTTCGAAGCCGTAAAGTCCGTGCCCGACACCGCGCTCGCACCGCTCGTCGCGTACGCGACACTCACCGCGCCGCTCGAGCCGCCGGTGCGATTCACCGTCAAGGTCACCGAGCCGGCGCTCTGCATCACCGCGTCGCTCGAGGTTGAGAGTTGCAGGCTGCCCACCGCGCTCGCGGCATCCCCGCTGATCGAGACGATGGCGCTGCTCGGGCTCGCCAGCGTCGCGCCGCCGCCCGCCCCGGAGAGCGTCACGGTGAAGGACTTGGCGCCCGCAAACGGCGTCGTATTGCTGATCGGGATCGACACCGTCTTCGCCGTCGCATCCCCGTCAGCCCAGTTCAGCGTGCCGCTCGAAGCCGTAAAATCCACGCCCGACACCGCCGTCGCGCTTGCCGTGGCGTATGCCACGCTCACCGCGCCCGCCGAGCCGCCGCTACGCGTCACGCTCACCGCCACGCTGCCCGCGCTCTGCGATACCGCGAAGCTCGCCGCCGACAGCTCGAGCGCGCCCACCGGCGCCGAGGCATCGCCGTTGATCGTCACGCTCGCGCTGCCCGGGTTGCTGATCGTGGCGCCCGCACTCGGCTGCGACAGCGCGACGTTGAACGACTTGCTGCCGGTGAACGGGGTCGTATTCATGATGGCGACTGAAAACGTCTTCGCTTGCGCATCGCCATCCGCCCAAGTCAAGGTGCCGCTGGTCGCCGCATAATTCGCACCCGCCGTCGCCGTCCCATTGCTGGTCGAATAAGCCACGCTCACGGCGCCGCTCGAGCCGCCGGTTCGATTGACGGTCACCGGCACCGTACCGGCAGCCTGGTTGACCGTGCTGTTGGAGGCGGCGAGGTTCAAGCTGCCCGTCGCCGCCGACGCGTCGCCATCGATGGTGACCGCAGCGCTCGCCGGGCTGCCGAGAGCGGCCCCCGACTTGGGGTCCGAGAGCGCGACGCTGAAGGACTTGGTCCCCGCGAACGGTTTTGCATTGCTGACGGCAATCGAAAACGTCTTGGGCGCAGAGTCGCCGTCGGCCCAGTCCAGAGTGCCGCTCGCGGCCGTGAAATCCGTGCCCGCCACCGCGCTCCCGTTGGTGGTGGCATAGGCCACACTGACCGAGCCGCTCGACCCTTGCGACCGATTGACGGTCACCGTCAAGGCGCCCGCGCCTTGCGCCACCGTGTAACTGGAGGCGGCGAGTTGCAAATCGCCGATGGCCGCCACGCCGTCGCCGGCAACGGTCACGGTGGCGACACCCGGATTACCGATGCGCGCCGCGGAGCTCGGGCCGCCGAGCCAGACCTTGAACGCTTTGGCACCGAGATACGGCTTCGCATTACTGATGCGCACCGTGATCGTCTTCGAGGTCGAATCGTTTTCGGCCCAGGTGAGAGTGCCGAACGCAGCCGTATAGTCCTGCCCCGCGACGGCGGTCACGTCGGCGGTGCCGTAGTTGACGGTGACGGCGGCGCTCGCCGAGCCCGTGCGGGTTACGCTCAGCGAGACGGATCCCGCGCTTTGCGCGGCCGCGTAATTCGAGGCGGCCAATGTGAGCAGCGCGTGGTGCCAGGAGGCGCCAACTTGCGCGTCTTGCTGCGCTGTGATGCCGGCGGTTTGCCGTGCAGCCATCGTCGACGTGGAGGCGGCCGCCCCCGTGGTCGGATTGGAAGTCGTGCTCGTGCCGCTGCAAGCCGCGACCGCCGTCGCGAACATCACCATCGCCGCGAACCGAAAGTTTTTTCCCACGCGCATGATCCGATTCATATCTGTACTCCGTCTGGCCAGAATTGGCCTCCGTCGCGGCGGGACATGGATGTCGGGTATGACGACGGCGCGCATTGGCGAATTCCCGTCGGCAACCCCGCTATCTGTATCTCGTGGATCCACAGACCGGAGGCTTTGCGTCACCGCCTCTCGGCGGATTTGCGCTGTCGGGTTTCAGTAAACCTGGCGCGGAGTGCTTGCGCAATTGTCGGCGAATTAAGACTGCCGTGTCCTACACGCGCTGTTATTCTCTTATTGGAACATTTATAAAAGACTTAGTTTTACGGCATTTCCTGTGGCTTCCCGCGCTCCGCAACGATCGGAATGACCGCATGCACGAAACATCACTCGCGGAAAATAATTTTCGAGGACGAAAATATTTTTTGTGTTGGCGGCGATTGCGCGGCGCGCCGCAGTGAACGGCGCGCGGTGTGCTCACGCATATTGTCGGCGAATGAAGACGAATGATTGGCGACCGTCTGCATTTGGTGACATCCACCGGTGACATCAACGACGCGATGAACGATGTATTGACATAACCCGCGACGATTCGACGCTTGGCGTCGCCTTTGAGACCAGCGACATCACCGGCGACGTGAGTCGCCATGATGAGTGCGATCGCTGTTCTATTACTGAGCAGGCCCGCGCGGACTCGCGCGGTCGGGTGTGAAATTTCTACAACGCAAAGCCGACGTCACTGACCGACGTTATCAAAATGTCGTGAAGCCCACGTTGTCGATGTAGTAGACATTCCCGGCGCCGCCGGTCTCGTCGATCAGAGAGAACTTGTACATGTTCGTGCGCTGCATGTTGATGGTGGTGCCGGCTGGAACGCTCGACGACGCGCTCAAGGTGTAGGTGCCGGTGCCGCCGTTGCCCGAGCCGAACGCACTGATGTCCGTCGGGACGGTCACGCCGACGCCGGTCAACCATGACGTCGTCTGCACCGACATGCCGGCGTTGACGGCGCTGACGGTCAACGTCGTCCCCGCGATAGAACCGATGCAGTATCCCGTGCCGACCGCGAGATCAGGGTTGAGGGGAACCTTGTAGTGTCCCCAGACGCCGACCACGGGAGCGGGACCGTAGTTGCCGGGCAACTCGACCGGCGCGTTGTTATACACGTCCCCTTGCGGCAAGCGCGAAATGATATTGAGCTGCCATTTCTGATTGGCGATGGTCGGCTTCAAATCCAAGATCATGTACTTGAAGGCGCCGATCTCCGCCGCATACTCGGGCGACGCTGTGCCGCCCGAGAAAGGCTGATAGTAGCCTCCCGAAACATTCGAGGAGATCGAAATGTCATACGCTCCGGATTCCGGGTTGCCGGCGGTATCTTTATAGTTCGCCGTCACATCGGAGTAATCGTTCGTGCCACCATCGCCCCAGTTATAAGTACCGTTGTAATACACCCAGAACGTGACATCCGACGCCAGCGGTCCTTCATTGCCGCTGGTATCCACCGCCGACACTTGATAGGAGTAGATCGTTGCGGGCGCCGCAAACGAGGTGACCGTCGCGTTGGTCGCTTTGTTGTCGGTATAAGTTGTCGCCGTCGTGGTCGCGTAGGATTCGCCGTTGCGATAGATGTTGTAGTGCGCGATCGGCGCAACCCCGACGGCGGCCGCGGTCCACGTCAGCGTTTCGGAATTGGTGCCTTCATTGGTCAGCAGCACATTCGTCGGCGCCGCCGGCGCCGTCCCGCCCGATCCGGGAAGCGAGCCGGAGATGGTCACGGTCGCGCTGCTCGGAGTCACGAGTTGCGCGTCGGCGCTCGGACTCGGATCGGACAACGCCACCGTAAAAGTCTTGGTGCCCGAAAACGGCACCGAATTGCTGACGGCCACGCTGATCGTCTTCGATGCCGAATCGCCCGCCCCCCACTGCAGCGAGCCGTCCGTGGACGTGTAATCCGTGCCCGCAACGGCGGTGCCGTCGGAGGTCGCATAATTCACGGTCACGGCGTCGGTAGTGGTGCCGGATCGCGTCACCGTTACGGACAGAGTTCCGGCCGCCTGGGCCACTTTGTAACTTGATGCCGAAAAAGACAGGGAGTCGCCGGATCCACCGGTCGTGCCTCCTCCGCCGCTGCCGCCAGTCCCCGCGTTGGACGGGCCCTCGGTCGAGGCGCCGCCACAGGCTGAAAGAGCGAGTACCAGGGCGACCGCCGCAACTTCTCGAATACCCGTGCCTGCGCGCATCATCCAATTCACATCCATTACCTCGGCCTCCTCACTCGGGCCTTGATCGAGAGTCGACTGCAGAATCCGGGGAAGGACAGCAGCTCTTCGAAAGAGCGGTATTACCCGGTCATGGTTCGAAAAATTTACCTTGCCCCCAACTCATTGTGAAATGTCTGTGAATTGCTACACAGAATCTCATGTTCACAAACCTCATTGACCGGATCACCGCGCCGTTAAGTCGGTGTAGTTCAGTTCACGTAATACGAACACCGCACAGCACGCGCCGGACATCCGCAAGTAACATACAGGTTCAAGGGCACGTGCCAGTCACCGGCTTTTTTGTCATAATCCAGTTCGATCGTCAAATTATGCCTCATCGCAAACTTCGTCGCCTGCTCTCCGCCACCGGCACGGCTACCGTCGGCGGATTTTCGCCGTGATGAACCGTAACCGTAACCGCACGAGCGTCTCGTCCGCCCCACCGCCGGCTGCGGGCAACTCGCCGCTTTCCGTCACCATCTCCATCTGGGTACTCGTGCTCTTGATGATCATTCCGGAGGGCTTCGAGTACGAGGGCGCGACCACCGTGCTCAACGCCATGCCCACCGAGGGCAGCCCGCTGAGCCGCACCCTGTGGCTGGGGCTGCTCGGATTCAGCTTGGCGATCACGCTGTCGCGCTCCGGCATGGCGATCAAGCTGCTGAAGCAGATAAACCCCTTTCTCTTCGTGTTCATCGCGCTGGTGGCGGCGAGCGCATTTTGGTCGATCGAACCGGCGATCACGCTGCGCCGCCTGCTGCGCCTGGTGACCATCGTGCTGGTGGCCATCTCGCTCGCCGTGTCGAGTTCGCAAACCACTCGCTTGCAGAGCGTCTTGCGTCCGCTGCTGACGACATTACTCGTCGCCTCGATCATTTTCGTGATCGTCGCGCCCGAGCTCGCGATCATGCAGAGCGATCGACCTGAACTCATCGGCGCATGGCACGGCCTCGCGACGCAGAAAAACGGGCTCGGATCATTGGCCGCCATTTCGCTCATCCTGTGGGTGCACGCATGGCTCAATAGCGAGAGCCGTGGCTGGGTCGTGGCGTGTGGCGCCGGGGTATCGGCGATTTGCTTGATCAAGTCGCGCAGTTCTTCCTCGATCATGGCCGCCGCGTTCTCGATCGTGCTCATGCTGATGCTGTTGCGCTCGCCGGTCGGCTTGCGTCGCTACCTGCCCTATCTGATCGGTCTGTTCGCGGCCACCTTGCTGGTGTATTCGCTCGCAGTGCTCGATCTCGTGCCGGGTTCGGAGTTGCTGCTGTCGCCGATCACCGCGATCACGGGCAAGGATCAAACCTTCAGCGGCCGCTCCGCGGTCTGGGCCGTCCTCAATGAGCACATTTCCTATCGCCCCTGGCTCGGCTCCGGTTTCGGCGCCTATTGGGTCGAGCAGCCCAATTCGCCGTCCATGGTCATGGTCCAGCGCCTGTACTTCTATCCGACCGAAGGCCACAACGGCTACCTCGACGTGATCAATGACTTGGGTGCGATCGGCGGCCTGTGCCTGGTCGCCTATCTCACGGCGCTGCTGCGGCAGGGTCTGCGGGTCTTCGCGGCGCTGCGTCCCCAGGGCGCCTTGTACCTCGTTCTGCTGTTCGAACAATTGGTTGGCAATCTGTCCGAGTCGCGCTGGTTCAATGTGCTCACGTTCGATTTCGTCATCATGACGCTGGTCACGGTGAGCATGGGTAAGAACTTGCTGGAGATACGGCTGCAAGGCAGGCCCGCGGCGGCCAACCGTGCCGCGCGACCGCTCACCGCCAGATTCCGCAGACCCGCCTGACAATGGCACTCCCAGCACACCGGATTGGCCTGGCGGTGGTCCTCGCGGCGCTCGCGGCCTGGGGCGGCGCTCCCCTCGCCCAGGCCGACAACGCCGCACCATGCACCACCGCTGCCGGCGATACGCCCGCCGGTCCTTTGGCACCCGTCGATCTCGTAATGACGCGTCAATCAGGGGGCTCCATTGGGCTTTCTTGGAGTGCGCCCGCGGCGAGTGGGTGCCCGATCTCGCACTACAAGATCTACCGCAACGGTGCGGCGTATGACGAGTCGAAGAGCACCCGCTACACCGACAACCACGCCACCCATGCCACGGTGCCGTCGTTCGATGCCCCGGCGATGATCTACGCGTACGAAGTTTCGGCGGTCGACAGCCGAGGCGTCGAAGGGCCGAAGAATTCCAACATGACCTACTGGGTTTACCACGCCGGCGAGTACGCATGGTCCGGCGACTTCTCCGATGTGACCATCAATTACCGCGACAAGGCGGGCGCCCCCGCGTCCGGCCGCTACGACATATCGATCACCGCGGCCAACCTCGACATGGCACGAGTCGGAGCGGCGTATGCGCAGCCATTCTCAGGGCCACCCTCCGTGCCTCTCTATGCGCTCGATATCGGCGCCTTCAATTACATGGTGCTGGATTTGAAGCCGACCATGGCCAATCAGAAATGGCGCCTCAACATCATCTCGCGACTGCCGCAAGGCGATGTGTACAACAATGCGCCGGTCGAGTTGCCGGGCAATTACGGCCCGCCGCCGGTCGTCGGCCAGTGGGCGACGTACAAGGTTCCGCTCAATCCGGATCTCGCGATCGGCACCGGATCGTTCGTCGGTTCGATCTCCGGCAACACGCTGACGGTGACCAGCGTGAACTCCGCCATGACGGTGCAGGCGACCGCCTGGCTCTCGGGGCCGGGCATCCCTGCCGACACGTCGATCGATGCGTTCGGCACCGGCAGCGGCGGCGTCGGGACCTACACATTGAACAAGCGGGCGAACGTGCCGGCGGGCACCACCATCAATATGCAGCGCACGAATCTCTATAAATTCTCGCTGGTGGACGCCACCGGGGCGAGCAACAACGTCTACTACGCGGACAATATCGGCTTCACGGTACGCTGAATCCTTCGAGATATGGCCCGCGTTAGCTAGCGAGGCGCTGACGCAGCATGCGCAGGTACCGGCGCCGCCAGTGGTTGGCCGCGCGCGCCTCCGCCCAGTCGATCATGCTGTCGTTCAAGTCATAATGCCCGCGCTGGCCGTCCGGCACTCTGCCGGCTTCGACGGCGTCGATGAGTTCCGGCAGGCGCCGATAGAATTCTTCCGAACGGTACGGAGGATGCAAGGACCACATGCCGGGCGCGCTACCGAGCAGATCGATGCGGTACGAGCCCGAGCTCTGCAAGGTCTTGGAGAGCACGACCTCGGCCTCGCGCGCGTCGGGCGGATTTCCCAGCAACTTGGACTTCAGCCGCTGCCTTGGAGAAGGCCGCAACAAGGGCAGCGTACCGAGCGTGGCCTTGAAGCGGTTCAGATCGATCATGAAAGCCCGCGTACTCACGTGCTGGTGCCGATAAGCGAGGTACGGCAATGCCTCCCTCGTATACATGAATCCGCCCTGAGCCTCATGCCCAAAGATTTCGCCGCGGGCGTGCGGCGGCCCGGGAAACGGAGCGGTCACCAGCACTTCAGGCCGTTGTTCCATGCAGGCAATCGCGTCCTGCATCCAAGTCGTGCTGGCGCCGCCGAACATCATGTCGCCGTCGAAGTGCACGACGTATTGCGCGTCGGCGACGAACAGCCCATAGAAATAAGAATAGAAAGGGCCGCCGTCCCAGGCTTTGATGGGTATCGTGTCGGTGCCGAAAAAATATTGCGCCACCGCGCGCCGCGTAGTGTCGGAATAATCCACGTCCGCGACCTCGAGCTCCGGATACGTCTTGCGCGCGTCATGGATGGTTTGGCGCAGCTTCGCGAGACTCGCCTCGAAATTATCGCCGCGGTAGCGTCCCGAGCGGCTCTGATGCGTGTCGATCGTCACCACGAAGCGATCGACCGTGCCCCGCCACGCACGGATCTGATGAGGCAAAAGGTATTCGACATGCCGCACGTCCATCGGATACGTGCTCATCTGCGCCGCGGTGCCTCGTCTTGTCATCATGCAATCAATCCCGCAGGGTCGAATGTAGCTGTCAAATCGAGAACCGAGTCTAGCACCACCTATTATTCGTCCGGATAGGCGTAGGTCTCATCGCCTGCTACGCTCGCGCTTGTCATCCCTACTCAAAGAGGCCGCCGTGAAACCAGGTGCCCCATCATTATCGCGATTGCGGCTGCTGTCGCGCGGGCCGGGATTGCGGCTCTTGCCGCGGTGGCTTCCCGTGCGGCGGGCAATGCCGTGGCTCTCGCTGTTCGCGCTCGCGCTGCAGGTCTCGAGCGCAGCGTCCGCTGCCGAGTCCGGGGGTCTCGCCGCGCAGGGGATACTCAAGACCGTCGGTTTTGACGCGCATCTCTTGGTCGACCAATTTGGTTACCGTCCTGGCGACCCCAAGGTGGCGGTCATCCGCAATCCACAAGTCGGCTTCGACAGCGCGGCGAAATTCTCGCCCGGAACCGACTATCAGGTGCGCCGCAGCAGCGACGGCAGCGTCGTATTCTCGGGGAAACCGGTCCCCTGGCAGCGCGGCACCGTCGAGGCTTCGTCCGGTGATAGTGGCTGGTGGTTCGACTTCTCGGCCGTAGACGCGCCGGGCCGCTATTTCATCTACGATGTCGAGCGCGATGTGCGCTCGGCGGCCTTCGCGATCGATCAAGACGTCTACAAGAACGTGCTGAAGGCCGCGATGCGGACGTACTTTTATCAACGCAGCGGATTCGCCAAGCAGCGGCCCTTCGCGGAGCAATGCTGGATCGACGATCCCGCGTACCTCGGGCCGGACCAGGATATCAATGCGCACGACATCACCGACAAGGACAACCGGTCGAAATTCAGAAACCTGAGCGGCGGATGGTTCGATGCCGGCGACACCAACAAGTACGTCACCTTCGCCTCGCAACCGGTGCACCAGCTCTTGACGGCCTATCAGGAGAATCCCGTTGTGTTCACGGACGACTTCAATATCCCCGAGTCGGGCAACGGCATTCCCGATGTGCTCGACGAGGTGAAATGGGAAACCGATTGGCTGAAGAAAATGCAATATCCGAACGGCAGCGCGGCGCTCAAGGTGGGCGAAATAGTCTTCGGGCCCGCCGCCCCGCCGAGCTCCGATCGCAATACGCGCTACTTCATCCCGAGCTGCACCTCGAGCACCATCGCGGCCGCGGGCATGTTTGCGCACGCCTCCTATGTGTTTGCCACCATTCCCGCGCTCGCCGCCGAAGCGGCGGAACTCAAGGCACACGCGATCGCGGCGTGGAACAACTACCAGCACAGCGGCGCCAAACAGACCCACTGCGACACAGGTGTGGTGCACGCCGGGAACGCCGATTGGACCGAACAGGCGCAAAATGCCGCAGCGGTGCTCGCCGCCGTGTACCTCTTCGCCATCACCGATAGCCCGGCTTACCAGGACTACGTCAAGGCGCACTACAAGGACACCCAGCCGTACCACGATTTCGGCTGGTCCCGCTACATTCCGGAACAGGGTGAGGCGCTGCTGTTCTACACCACTCTGCCGCACGCCGACGCCGCGCTGCGCCGTACTCTGCTCGCCGATAAGCTCAACGATGTTCGAGCGCCCAATCGGGTTTACGGTTTCCATCCGGAGGACGATCTTTATCGCGCCTTCATGCACGATGAGCAGTATCACTGGGGCAGCAACAACCCGCGCGCCGCCTACGGCAACACCAACGTCGACGTCATTACCTACGGTGTCGATGCCGAGAAAAACGCGTCCGACTATCGGACGCGCAGCTTGGAGATCTTGCATTACTTCCACGGCGTGAATCCCTTCGCCATGGTGTATCTCAGCAACATGTACGCCTATGGCGCGACCAAATCGGTGAACGAGGTCTTCCATGCATGGTATGCGCATGACACGAAATGGAGCGACGCACTCTCGTCGGACTGTGGACCCGCCCCCGGCTACGTGCCGGGCGGACCGAACGTGCGCGCGGCGCAAAGCGGAGTACCGGGTTCGTTGGCCCCGCCGACGGGCCAGCCCGCCCAGAAATCCTACAAGGACTGGAACGTCGGCTGGCCGGACAGTTCATGGGCAATTACGGAACCCGCGATCTACTATGAATCGGGATATGTAAAATTGCTGTCCAAGTATGCGCACTAGGTTACGGGTCCCTCATGTGTGATACGTCTGCTTTGTGTAGCACTACTATCTTCGATAGTATGACTCCACTTAGTCATAGCCAAAGGCCCCAGGCATGAGTTCCTCTGCAATATTGACCGATCGCGAACTCCAGGCCCCCAATGTTGCGTCGCAGCCTACTCTGGCAAAGAAGGAGTCGCCCGCCGGCGCGGAGATCGTATTGTCCGCCGAGCAACTGGCGTTCTTTCGACTGAACGGATATCTGGTCGTGCAGAACGTGTCGACTCCCGAAGAGATTGCCCAAATGCGCGTGGTCTACGACCGGCTGTTCGCCAAGCGCGCGGGTTGGGAGACGGGCGACTTGTTCGACATGGTCGCGCCCGATGCCAAGGGAGAGGGTCTATCGCTGCCGCAAATGCTGTGGCCTTCCCGCTACGAGCCGTACTTTTGCGAGACCGTATTTCGCCGCAATGCCTTCGCCATGGCGCGTCAGATATTGGGTCCCAACATCGTCAATATGAATGAGCATGCGATCTTGAAGGTGGCGTTCAAAGGCGCGGCGACCCCGTGGCACCAAGATGAATCCTTCAATACCCAAGGATCCGGTTTTCAAGAATCGATATCGATGTGGATGCCGTTGCAAGATGTCGCGGAGGAGAACGGTTGTCTTTGGTACATCCCGAAGAGCAATTTAGGTCCCCTGTATCCGCACCACAGTCCGAATAACGACCCGCGGGTCCACGGCTTGGAGACCACTCCGCCGGACCTGAGTTTGGCCATTCCGATTACCATGCCCGCGGGTGCCGTGGTCATTCACCACTCACTCACTCTGCACTCCGCCGGCATGAATACCGGCCCTGAGCCGCGCCGCGCCTACACCCTTGGATTCGGCGTCAAGACCGCGCGCAATTTGCTGGCGCGCGATTATCCGTGGAATCTCGAAAAACAGACTGCACGCGAAGCGAGGCAGTTACAGTCCATGCAACCGCATCAACGATTCGCCTATAGGCTCAAAAAGTGGCTGCATGGGCACAAGCCCTGGAAATAGCCACGGTTGGTGTCGACTCAATCGGCCTTGACCATATTGCGCTTTTACGAAAGTGCCCATACTTGCCGCGGCGTGCCTGATGCGGCGTCGCCAGTCGTAATTTGACAAAAAGGTTCCACCCCAACGTGAACGGTCCCTCGTCATGATTGAATTCTGTCACTCCCACGGCCGCCATTCCGGCGGAAGCTTCCTTCGGCCGCTGCTCTCGGTCTCCTTGGTGCTGTCCGGCATGATCGCGCTGCCGCGCATCGCCGGCGCCCAGGCAACCGCCGACCCCTACGTCGCGGTCGCGGTGGAGCACGATTCGAACGTCTTCCGCGTCCAGGATTCGCCGGCCGCCATCGCATTTGCCGGTGAACCGCTGGTCGGGGATACCGACGAGAAAGCCATCGTCGGGACGAACGCCCAATATCTTTGGGGCATACAAAAGTTCACCGGCACCTTGGAGGGTCGGCGGGAAGAATTCGATCATCTCACCGACCTCAATCACTACGAATACCTCGTGAAAGGCGAATTCGATTGGAAAGTCGAGAGCCTGCTCGACGGTTTGGTGTCCGTGCGGCAAGAACACTACATGGCACAGTTCGCGAACAACCAGAGCAACACGCTCGAAATCAATACGGACCGCAACGTCATCGAGAAGGTGAATCTCTACGCGACGCCGGATTGGCGGCTGGAAGCGGGGGCGAATCAGCACACCCTGGAATCCCCGCTCAAGTTGTATCCGGACTATGCCGAGCGAGAATTCGGCTCGCACGCGGGCGTGACGTATCTCGGCATCGCCGATCTGACCTATGGCTTCAGCTTCGACCATCTCGACGGCAATTATGCCCACGCCACCGGGGTAGGCCCCTATTCGCAGAACAGCGCCACTCTCCACCTCAGCTACATGCTGAATGGCTTGACCACGCTGGAAGGCTCCGCCGGCTATGCCAAGCGCGACCAGAGCCAATTCCTCGGCAATATCGCGGGCTGGACCGGAAGCCTGGCGTACGAGCGGCAATTGACCGCCAAGACCTCGTTCGTGGTGTCCGGCGTTCGTCAAATCGCCAGCTACGCGGCCGCCGGCGGCGCCGAAATCGACACCACGGGAACCTTTGGCATCACCTGGCACGCCACCTACAAGATCGGGGTGAACGCAAGCTATGGCTACACCCACAGCACCTTCGTCGGCCAGGCGATTCCGGGATCGACGGCGACCGGCCGGCGCGATCATGTGCCGGTGGCAACCGGCAATCTGACTTACGATGTGTTCCGGCACCTGCAACTCAAGGCCTATGTAAACCGGCAAAATCGCGACTCGAACGTCCAGTTCTTCAACTACTACGACACCGTTTACGGCATCCAAGCCACCGCGCGCTGGAAATAGGCGCGGTGCTCGCCCACTGCTGCTGATTGCCCGCGGCCATGATCCTCGATTCCCACGATCTACCGGACGGACACACGCTGCAGGCGGAAGTGTGCATCATCGGCGCCGGCGCCGCCGGCATCGCCATGGCGCTCGACTTCGTGGGCACGGGTATCGACGTGCTCATGCTCGAAGCGGGCGGCCGAACCGAGGAGAGCGACACCCAGGCGCTGTATGCCGGATCCGTGGTGGACGCGCGGATGCACAGTCCGCCGGATCGCTATCGGCAGCGGCGCCTCGGCGGGACCACGACGATCTGGGGCGGACGCTGCATGCCCTTCGATGCCATCGATTTCGAGGCTCGCGACTATGTGCCGCACAGCGGCTGGCCGCTCGCGCGCGAGGCGCTGCTGCCCTACTACGCGCGGGCGAATCCCCTCTGCGAAGCCGGCGAGTTCGCGTACACGGCCGAGGAGGCCTTTCATCGCCCTACGCGGCCCATCATCGACGGTTTCTCGAGCGGGAATTTTACGGCCGACACGCTGGAACGCTTCAGCTGCCCGACGGATTTTGCGGCACGCTACGGTCATAAGCTCGAAGCGGCGCAAAATGTCCGCACGCTGCTGCATGCCAACGTCACCCACGTGCAGCTGAATGCCGCCGGCCGCGCGGTGGATCACCTCATCGTGCGCAATTTGCGCGGCCAGCGATTCACCGTGCGCGCGGCGAACTTCGTGCTCGCGACGGGCGGCCTGGAAGTGGCGCGGCTGTTGCTCGCCAGCCGCGACGTCCAGCAGCAAGGCATCGGGAACCAGCACGATGTGGTCGGCCGGTACTACATGTGCCATATCGCGGGAACGATCGGCGCCATCAAGATCGACCGGCCGCCGGCTTCGGTATGGCACGGCTATGAAATTTCCGATGAAGGCATCTATTGCCGCCGTCGATTCGCGCTGCGCGAGACGGTGCAACGGTCGCTCGGGATCGGCAATTTCGTCGGCCGGCTGCATCACCCGCGGATCTCGAATCCCGAGCATCGCAACGCCGTGCTGTCGCTATTGTTCCTGGCGCAGCTCATCATCCCCTATGAATATCGCGTGCGCCTCGCGGGCGCGGAGTCGACCCGCTTGGCGGAGTGGCTGCGGCACATTCGCAATGTCGTGTTGGGTTCGACCGACGCCGCCGGATTTGCCTGGCACATGCTGCGCGACCGCAGGCTCGCCGAACGCAAATTCCCGACCATCATCATCCATTCGAAAGCCAACCTGTACAGCCTGGATTTTCATGCCGAACAACAGCCGAACCCCTCGAGCCGGGTCGGCTTGAGCGCGGAGCCGGATGCCCTCGGCATGCCGCGCATCAGCGTCGACTGGCGCTACACGGCGGGCGATGTCGACACGGTGAGCCGCGCCGTCGCGCTGCTGGCCGAAGATTTTCGGCGGCAACGAATCGGCACCTTCGACTACGATCCGGACAGCGTGGAAACCGAAATGACCCGCTACGGCGCCTTCGGCGGCCACCACATCGGCACCGCGCGCATGGGCGCGGACCCACGCTCGAGCGTCGTCAATGCCGACTGCCGACTGCACGACGTCGGCAATTTATTCATCGCGAGTTCCGCGACCTTTCCCACGTCGAGCCAGGCGAATCCCACCCTGACCGTGGTCGCGTTCGCGCTGCGATTGTCCGCGCATCTCAAGTCACTGATGCGGCCGCCGCAGACCCGAGCCGCGGCGGCCGTCGAACCCTTGGAGTGTGCGTGAAGCCCCGCATATTGGTTTTGGGCGCGACCGGGTTCATCGGCAAACGAGTTCTCGAAGCCCTGTGGTCGAGTGATTGGGCTCTGCCGATTGCGGCGAGCCGGCGCCGGATGAAACATGCCGGCGCCGATCGGCCCGAAGCCGTGCAACTCGATGCCACCGACGCCGGTCAGCTGCGGCGCGCGATGGAAGGCGTGAGCGGCGTGGTCAATTGTGTGCTCGGCGACAGCCGCACCATCGTCGAGGGCGCCCGCGCACTGTTCAGCGTGGCCGGCGGCATGCCCCAACCGCCGCGCATCGTGCATTTCAGCAGCCTCGCCATATACGGAGAGGCCGCCGGCGACGTCGACGAGTCGGCGGCGCCCGTCGGGCGCTTGAGCGCATACGGCGCCGCGAAGTTCGAAACCGAGCGGCTGGCCGCGGCCAATCCGTCGGTCGTCACGCTGCGCCCCGGCATCGTGTATGGACCGGGCGGCGCACAGTGGAGCGGGCGAATCGCACAGCTGCTGTACGCCCATCGGCTCGGCGATCTCGGCCGCGGCGGCGACGGATATTGCAATCTCGTGTATATCGATGATGTCGCCGAGGCCGTTCTGCGCGCGCTGCGTTTGCCGAATGTCGAATCGAAGGCATTCAATCTTTCGCTACCCGATCCGCCGACGTGGAACCAGTATCTCGGCCGTTACGCCGCCGCGCTCGGCGCGGTGCCGGTAAAGCGTATCTCGCAACGCCGTCTGCGCCTCGAGTCGAAGCTCATGGCCCCGCCGCAGAAGATCGCGGAAATCCTGGCCGGCAAGTTGAGCCCCCGGCTGGTGGCGCGATTGCCGCAGCCCATTCCCCCCTCGTTGGTGCGCTTGTTCCAGCAGGAAATCAGAATGAAAGTGGGTCTCGCAGAACAGTGCTTGGGGCTGCGCTGGACGCCCCTCGAGGAAGGCTTGAGTCGAACGGCGGCTTGGTATCGCCCGAAGGTATCGAGTTCGGTGGTGGCGAATTCACTCGCGCCTCGTTGATATTCGAACCATAATATGTCAAGCGAAATGTCGATCCTTAATCTCCTCGCGTGGCTCGTATTGATCGCGCTGGCGCTGCCGGCGGTGCTGGCCTGCGGCTATCTGTTGCTGCACACGCTGCTGTCGGCCGAACCGCGCCCGCTGCCGCGCTCGTCGCGCAAGACCCGCTTCGATCTCATCGTGCCGGCTCATAACGAGGTGCAGGGCATCGCCGCCACCGTGGCGAATCTACGCCAGATCGACTGGCCGCCGGATCGCTTCCGTATTTTGGTGGTGGCCGATAACTGCACCGACGACACGGCGGCGGTTGCCGCGGCAAGTGGCGCCACCGTGCTCGAGCGCCACGATCCGACGCTGCGCGGCAAGGGCTACGCCTTGAAGTATGCGTTCGCCCACAGCCGCGAGGAGGGGTGGGCCGATGCCGTGGCGATCGTCGACGCCGACGCCAAGGTCTCGCGCAATCTGCTGGAGTCCTTCGCCTGCCGGCTCGAGCAGGGCGCGAGCGCGATCCAGGCGGATTACGGTGTACTGAACGCGACTGCGGCCTGGCGAACACGCCTGATGGCGATTGCCATGGGCGCCTATCACATCGTTCGCTCGCGCGCGCGCGAGCGGCTGCGCTTGTCGTCCGGCCTGGTCGGCAATGGCTGGTGCGTCACGCATGCGCTGCTCCGCGAAGTGGGCTACAACGCGTTCTCACTGACGGAGGACATGGAATTCGGCATCGATCTCGGGCTCGCCGGTCACCGCGTCTACTATGCCGGCGAGGCGCATGCGGACCAGGACATGCTCACCGACGGCGGACCCAGCGCCGGCAAACAGCGCCAACGTTGGGAGCATGGGCGATTCCAGCTGATTCGTTCACGGACGCTGCCCTTGCTGCGCGCCGCGGTGCGGCGGCGGAGCGCGGTGTGCCTGAACCTGGCGCTCGATCTCATCGTCTTGCCGCTGAGCTACGTCGCGCTCAACGTGTTCGCGCTGCTGCTGCTGGCGGGTGGGTTGCAATGGTGGACGGGCGCTTACCTTGGCTGGCTGTACGTCTCTTTGGGCTGTGTGCTCTGTCTGGTGCTGTATGTGGTTCGCGGCTGGCAATTGAGCAACACGGGCGTGCGCGGCCTGCTCGATCTCGCGGGCGCACCGGCGTTCGTCATCTGGAAAGTGCTGCTGATGATCGGTAGGCAGCATTCCGCCGAATGGGTCCGTACCGAACGAAAGTCGCCTTGAGCGGAACGGCGGCTCGATCCGCCGCGCCCGGCGCGCCCTCGATCGCATCGGCCTGATCGAGTTGGCCTCACCCAGGGGGGCCTAACCGACTAGGCTGCGGCGTGGGGTGAAGCGGCATTGCAATCCCGCGAGGCTCGCGCGCGCGAGAAACACCACATTGCCCACCAGGTAGCGCCGCCACAGCCGCCGCGGTTCGAGCGCCAGGCGGTACAGCCACTCCATTCCGATGTGCCGCATGGAAACCGGTGCGCGTTTGAATCGCCCGCTCATGAAATCCAGAACCGCGCCGCCATTCAAGATGAGCACGGGGCCGGCGCAGGATTTGACGATCGCATCCGCCACCATTTCCTGCTTCGGCATGCCCATGCCGAGCACGATGACTCGCGGACGATCCGCATTGACCCGCTCCAGGTACTTCTCGAGCGGTTGGAACCCGTCGCAATGGGTCACGTTGACGGCGCCCATGGCGCGCACCGCGGCGGCGGCGGCCTCTGCGACCTCCGCCGTCGATCCGTACAGGGCAATCGCTTTGGACAAGCTCGCCGCCAGAATTCGCGGAATCAAATCCGTGCCGTTCATATTGAGACCCGGCTTTCGATCCACGGCCTTCATCAAGATCTTCACGCCGAGCCCATCGCGCAACAGCAGATCCGCGCGCATCAGCGAACCCATGAAATTGGGATCCGCGCAGGCCAAGTTGACGGCGTGCGCATTGACGAACGCGACCACGCAACTACGCTCGGCGAACAACTCATCCAGCAGCGGCTTCAACCCGCTCTCGATGGGCCGGATCGAGTCCGCGATGCTTCGAGCGGTGGAGATGTTCATATTTGGTACAGGTTTGTCGCCGGCCGA
>Ga0116227_10007409_pt1 | contig 21450 bp, 17 predicted proteins | sample S1TSphgellanicum_FD_89693 | JGI IMG/M metagenome (GOLD analysis project Ga0116227, IMG submission 89693) | Host-associated microbial communities from peat moss isolated from Minnesota, USA - S1T2_Fb - Sphagnum magellanicum MG | ecosystem: Host-associated > Plants > Peat moss > Unclassified...
CTCTAACAGAATCTTTAGAGGGTAGCCTTTCTTCTTCAGAAGGACAATAAGACTGACCATCTGAGAGACAAAGAAATGTTTAGAACTACAAAGCCATTAGCTATGTACTTAGTACTAACCATCCACATGCAATTTACCTACCCAGTAGCCACCCAAGTGCCTTACCTACTGACCTACCTACATAATAATCATCACCATTTACATTCCCAATTGTGCGATGGTTGTCATCCTAGCAACTTGCAACTCATAGTCAAGAATATAAGGATATGTAAAATTAAAGAGGAGATTGACACTACAAGGAATGACAAACTTTCCAACCATATAGCTCTGCTACAGTCAACAAATTTATTCCATAATCATAAGATTGGTTTGAAAACCATTAAGTCAGAGTTTCAGCAAGATTTGCATGTTTGTGATACCTGTGCTAGGCTAAATAAACTCTAAGAAGTTTGCTGCTATAAGCATTCTCAATTCAAATGCTTACAGGCTTTCTGCCAATGGAAATACTCCCAATCAAGTTACTTGGAGCATGTTCCTGAATCTGTTGTAAAATTGACAACTCAAGGATGGTCAAGTCTAAATCTGCTACACTCATGAAAACCTGGTAGCCCAGGGAAGTTCTATCTAAAGGTTGAAACCTGATGATGAACTGGTGAACCAAAGTGTGCTGGTGGTATCAAGAAGAAACTGGTATGTGAAGAAGCCCTTACATGGAATTGATGTCCACCTAAATATCCCTATATCTGCAAGGAGCACCACAAGCACATCACTACAACTTCCCTTGTCCATCACATTCTCCACAACCATTCAATCTACATGAGAGAGCAATATACAACACCCACTGAATCCATCTTCAGAAGTACTGAGAACTTCTCCATACTTATGATCTAAGTGAACCTGAATAAAATTGAGAGATGATCTGATAATTAGGTTACACAGACTTCAGTTCTAACAACAAACCATGACATAAAAAGCACCCCAGCCCTAAAGGAAGAAAGAAAACAAATACTGAGGAGCAGTTTGAAGAACAGTGACAGTTCAATGTGAGCCTAGAGACCTTCAATATCAACAATATGTATGGCACTGAGTTTCTGTCACAAGAGAAACAGTACCAGGATGACTGAGCCATGCTGGCTAGCTCAGCAGAATATAACAGAAGAAAAGGTAAACTCAGAGAGAAGGGAAAACCCCGTATGAAACAAACAAGGAGAGAGAAAGAGAACAGAGGAACAAAATGAAAAGCTATAACAGTGTTGTTGTTTGAGGATGGCATTCACTGAAAGCCCATATGGCATCTTGCAGGTTCACTGTAGATAAGACTCAGTGACCCCAAATTACAATATATAAGAGTATGTCACCAAGTCTTCTATAAAGGTGACCATGAACCTACTTGCACACACCAACAATTCTCTCAACAAACTCAATAGTCATGGGAAGGGCATCTTCAACAGTACAGAGAATGAAAAGCCAAGATGTTGAACCACTCCAACTTCACACAGGCATTTCAGGTTTCTCTTGTTGCGGCATTGAGCCCTTCGGGAATTCTGAAGAATCTAGATACTTCAGATCAGTCTCTGCACTGACATATCTATCCAACCATCCCAGTGGTACATACTTGAAACCTTTCCACCTGCATCACACAAACCCCCAGCTGAAAGATCTACATTTTTTCATATAGTGGATATAACAAAGTTTATAAATCACCCCATAACAAGGGGACTAAACTCTAATGTTGTTGATGCTCAAGATAGCAAATTGTGTCATCAGTGCTGCCACTACTGGGTCCAAATGATAATGGACCATAGGATACCCCTCATCTTCCAGAGTTTATTTATGGTAATGCACCTCCTAAAGTCAATCACCTAATGCAGATCCAAATGCCATGGATGAGAAAATCTTGGGAACAATATCACCATGGTATGTAAGGGAGAGCCACACAATATAGATGGAGATGGTCAACACTGCCCTGCCTGTGGAACCCAAGCCTGAATGAGAAACAAAGACCTATCACATCCCTTGAAAGGAAGTCTTGCTGTCATTTAAACCTGGAGCTTCCTAGACAAATCCTAGAGCAATGATAATAGAACTTACATCTGTGTAGTTCAAAACTTACATCTGTTAGACCAAACTTGTCTCAATATTATTTATGTATGCAGGCCAAACAGGCAACATCTAACAAAGTGTCTCAAAGGGTTTGCCAAAGCCATTGTCAGCCCTGCACTACTCTTGTGCTTGTGCCTTCTAAAGACAAATTATAATTAAGCGATTGTGGAGAAAACTCCACAACACTTTGAAGGTGACTATTTGGTAGACTGCAGTAACACCAAAACTAAGAATGAAGGCACTCTTAATGTTATGAGTGTCACTCATAATATGCCAGACCATCAAGCTGCCCTGACTCTCCTGTGACTTCATCAGCTCCCAATGGTGGGTGTACATACATCAATGATAATCCACACACCTAAACAATGGTAAACCACTGCACAATCATCTGTGTCCTGATTGTCTGTCATATTTCCAGAAGCATTGGGAAGACATGGTCATGGTGTTGGCTAGCACTCAAGAGACATAGCAAATCCCATGAGAAAGAGAGAGGCTTTCACTAACTGGTGGCTCAAAGACAAGATGAACAACCCAGTTCATGAGCAGGATGAGAACCTGTAGCCAGTGGCATATCTGGCACATCTCCAAGCAACAAAGACTGCCCTAGTTTATGCATATGCACCACTGTCAATGACAAGCCATTGGGTCAGAGCAATAATATCTCATAAAATACTGAGAGCTCCTACCCACATGTGTACAAATTGAGTAAACATGGAACAACAATGTTCTGTCGGACAATGCAGCAGAAACTACCAATGGTGAAAAAAAAAGCAAGAGAGACTGTACCAAGAGCATAATCTGCTTCATTTTGGTGAAGACTTTTGACATTCTTGATGTGATGGACTGGCACTGCCAAATAATGTCTGCAATGACTATACCACATGTTTTAGACTATGGCATAGAAATTTGAAGGACTGAAAAACTTGAACATCTTTGAATTTCCTTCAGTACAGGTCCCAAGGTCCCCCACATAGATCTCAAATATACAAAACTCAAGAAACAAAAATGGAAGTGGAGTTCAGAGTTCTTACCACTAGAACCACCCACCTATAGGAAGCTGGATTGTGGTCCTTGAAAACAACAATCTGCTCATCCTGCAATCATTTTTATTTTTTTTAAAGGTTTCTAGTTCAGGTATCTGATTTCATTCTGATTTTCCAAAATTTCACAAAAAATTATGCACTGCACCATGAAGATAAGCAAAGCGAACACCAGTATTGCAGCGCTTCTGGAGGTCATAATTGCAAAGCTGATGCTAAGTTTCAAAGGATTTGCACTAGATCTGAGATAGATTTGACTCTGAGGACTTTGGCGTAATTTCCAAAAAATTCTACGATTTGAAACAATGTCATTTCTGTTTGAACTTTCGGAACTCCTTTTGTTGTCAATCAGGTCAGGTCAGATGCGTGAAATTCAGGCGATTGCAAGAGTCGGCCAAACAAGACGACAGTGTGAGCCGTTTTCAGGGGAATTTCACACTGAGATGCTCATCCTTTGATGGACAAGATAGAAGAAGCAAGAAATAGACTCTCTGAAAAACGCGGAAGAACAAGAATCTCAGGCATACCGCACTTGCTTCGGATAGAAAAACAAGAACGAATAGGTATGTGCTCTCTCAAGAAACACAACGCTCGTTTAGTCGAAGACACAAAATCATCATAGTACGAAGAACAAGACACACAAAGCACAATTCTCGGGAGTCACCAACCTCGATGCAGGTCACAAGTTTGTTGTGATGAGACGATCAAATCCCCGGAGAACAGAAAAATGTTCGCACTTCCGGTTCACGTACGTCGGGAGAATGCGGGGAACCGAGAAAATCGACAGACACAAAATCATCATAATACGAGGAACAAGTGCACAAAGCACATTCTCGGGAGTCACAAACCTCGATGCAGGTCACAAAGTTGTTGTAGTGAGAATATCAAACCCCCGCAGAACACAAAAACGCACTTCCGGTTCACGTACGTCAAGAGAATGCGGGGAAGCGAGAAAATCGACAGATACAAAATTATCATAATACCAGGAACAAGTTGCACAAAGCACAATTCTCGGGAGTCAAAAAAATCGATGCGATTCACAAGTTTCTGTAATGAGACGATCAAACCCCGGAGAACAAAAAAAACGCACTTCCGGAGACTGCGGGGAAGCCAGAAAATCGACAGATACTGAATTATAATACGAGGAACAAGTTGCACAAAGCACAATTCTCGGGAGTCAGAAGCCTCGATGCAGGTCACAAAATTGTTGTAATGAGACGATCAAATCCCCGGAGAACGGAAAAATGACCGCACTTGCGGTTCACGCACGTCAGGAGAATGCGGGGAAGCGAGAAAATTGACGCAAATGAGGGTGGAAGAAAGGGAGAAAAACGAACCTGGAACAAGATGCCAGGAATTTCTCCTTCGGGAGACCCGGCCCGACAGCAAACAGATGGCAGAATCCTAAGGCTTCGTGGCTGCCGGCCAGAGCCACCTCCAAAACGCCATCGCTTCAAAGTTCCGAGCGTCGTGAACCCGCGTCCGCCAAATCTTTTTCAATATGAGTGCTTTTTTTGAACCTTTGCGAAGCTCCGAACCCCGCGACGGGTCGTATCCGTCCGCATCACGGCGCAGGGATTGAACACTGAACCCTTCCCTGCGGAAAATGTAGCAGTAACCGCTGGCATACCATCAGGCACTGAGGGGAGGTGCGTTTTTATTCTTTATTGCAAACACAAACTCAAGAAGGGCAAAAAATTTAAAACCCTGCGGCAGAACAACGCAGTTCTCCGCAGGGCTGCACTGTCAGGCCCGAGACCAGCGCCGGACAGAGCTTGTTAGGGGGTATTTTAGTGTCTGGGAAGATATTGAGTTTTGAGTCATTTTTATCATTGGAAATCAATTCAAAAAATTATAATAGTTTTCTATAATTAAGCTTGATCCTCAAGGTTTTGTTCACACTTTGGCCACTGGCATATTCAATGCAAAAAGCTCAAAAATGTTTTGGATTTGTAATGCAAATGTTAATTCTATGTGCTAAACAGGAAACCCCCCTTCCCAATGCCCATTGCTACTACCCATAATACATAATACCTTAATTAAAATTAATTAAGCCCTAAAGCCAACAGTAATTAAAATTATTTTTTAAATTACAGATTTGTTGAGATATCTATAAGCCCATTTATCTATGAAGGAAGGTTTGTTTGTTTGTTTGTTTTGTATCGATGAGATCCACTGAACCAGGATGCTTCAGATCGTGTTCTTGGTCTCTTTGGAAAGCTCTCAAGGAGGAGGGGTGCATGGGCTTGGTTTCATGGTGTTTGGACTTGCAATGTAAAAGTTCTTGAATATTGAATGGTTTCTTCATTGAAAATTAAATTAAATCGTAGCTGAAAATTTTGGAGGAATTGGAATGTGCTTTTGGTGTTGTTGAAAAGATCTCAATGAGCAGGATGTAATGGAATTTATTTGGTAAGATTTGGATTCAAAATGTGGGGGATATTGATTTTAAAGTGATTTCTGCCACTGAATATTCCAAAAAACCAGGTTTTGGAAGGAAAAATCAGTTGAGAATGTGGTAACACGTGAAGGCTTAGCATTCAATTGAAGCATGACTTCCTTTCATATTTGGCTGTTCAAAAAATCTATACATACATTGCAAAACAATGTTCACATGTTGAGTTTCCCTATTTTGTAATGGGTTCACACTTGGGCCAACAGCACAGGCCACACTAGTAGTACTGAAATTTTCAATCTTTGAAGCTTGTCCACACAGTGCCAAAAGTCTTGAAAACCTAAGGGTTACTATAAGCGTTGGCCACTATCATGTTTTTCATTTTATTTTTTAATTGCACATTATTATAACATGGCCTTGAGCTTTGGTGGAGAATGGGATATCGAGAGTGCAAATGTTGGGTGGATATTGACGTGTAAATATCAAAATCTGACACAAGATTATATTGAAAACACATTTCATCAAAAAAAAACATTCTTTTTTTAAAGTTCTCATCCATTCATTATCAACAACCAAAAAAATCCTTGGACATATTTACTGCAATCCATTGCATTCTGAAATATGTAAAGATGAGATGAAAACATGATAAACCAATATCAAGAAATATAACACATAAAATATATGTATCAAAATGGATGAAAAAAATTGACATCCTAAATCATGCCAAAATTATTATATATATTTTTAAATGCAATCTGAAAATCTTCAAAAATAATACTATACTATATGCCCAAATTGCATTTTAACAAATGATTTAATTATTTTGACATGTCAATGCCAAATCCATTAAGGTATTATCATACTACCTTAATTTATTATAAATAGGTAGGATTTTTTTGTTGCATTTGTTGAGAAGTTGACAATATGTTAAGAAATGGCATATTTAATATTTCATGTTTTTAGACAAGCTACTCTTCAACAAGCTCCTACTCAAAAGCAATACCTAATAATAAAGACTTTTTCCAATCACTTATGCACCAATTTGTTCCAAAAAATTAATTTTAAACATGTTTCAATTACAAATTTAACAGAACAATTATTTTGCTTTTTAAGTTCACAATTTTGGCACTTAATTATAACTTGTTTAAGTAATATTTGCAATGTGAAAAAAAATTCAAGCCACCTTTTTTTAAGGTGATTTGAAAGAGTGTCCTCCCCCCCCTCCCCCCCCCTCCCTTCATATAAAATTTGATTTTGAGAAAGGAAACTATAGGTTCATTAGCGAATTTTATTTTTAAAATCTATAATTAAATACACTATAATAATGGGCTTCAATACCTATTATAGAAATATATTTTGACACCAAAAAATGCTATTCTAAACCACAATAATGCACATTCATCCATCCATCGGGATAGAGTCTGTCCCTGAAGCTCTTGGTGGCTGATAGTAATCAGACACGAGGCGGTTATTCATCTGTTCAGTAAATGAATGTCTTTACCTTCCGCCAAACTACCTGGTTCGTAATGTCGTGTACATTCACGGAGTTCGTATTTTCATCTGATAAGTGGATGGAAAGTTGACGCCTCTCGTTGGGCGAATGGTAATCATCCACAGAGCCTGATCCAAAGCTCGTCCAATTGGATGGATGGAAAATCGGAGTGCTTAAATAGACCGGGGCAATGAGGCAAGCTTCGTGTCTTTCTCTCGCCTCTCTTCCTTGTCGCTACTTTCGCCATCTCTGTTTTTCAGTTTCGCCGCGCTTTTGATCTTGATTTCCTCGTGTTTTGATAGTTTCGCCACTCAGGTGGAGGTTTCGCCACCTCGTCTCCTCTGCACCGTTGCAAGCGAGCGAGCGAGCGCGAGAGCTTCGTCACCAGCGATGGCGATGGAGTTTCTTCCGTCCCATTTTGCGCTCTCTCCACCCGCTGGCGTCCGGGATGGTGTGAAGGAAGATGCAGAAGGGGTAGAAGACGGCGAGAACGAGGTCTTATTCGCCGAGTTTCTCGAATCCGAAGTTCTTGGCCATGATGCTGATGATCCTGCGCTTCCCGAGGTATATTTTCTCCACGGCCTTCTGGTTCCCTGTTTCTCTGTGTCGATATAGCTTCTCTATTGGTTGTAATCTCTTTTCCCGATGGATTGATTACTCTATTGAGGATATATCGGTTTTTGCCGTGCCGTTCAGAGTATGACTAGGGGAGCAAAGCTTTCCGCTCTTTTTTCTCTTCGAAAATCCGCTTCTTTTTCCCCCCTTCCTTTCCCTTTTTTCCCACGTATGTATGATGTGAACGATTGTCTCTATTCCGCACTCGCATGGATATGCTAATTCGTAATATGGACAGAGATTATCTGCATTTCTTCTGTTTTGAGAAGGGGAAGACATCTCAGTGATGTATTTTTTCCTCCCTTCATTTCTCGGCCATATCCTTTCCTATGTTCTCCATCTCTTTGTTTGTTAAAGTTGTGCCATACTCATTTGGTTTCCCCCAAAGACGCTGTCGTTCAGTCTATGTCACCGGGGATCGGTGTTCCTTTGTTTTGTAGTGAGGGAAGGTACAAACCTTACCACCTTGCTCTAGTTTGCGATCTGAACTGGATCGCTTTTTTACGTTGTGGATAGCGCTTGTCTGTTCAAGGTCATGTTGATGATGAGGCTTGCGTTGAAATTGTTGAATCTGTAAGGATCCATCGAACCCATGGCAATTCGATTCTCTAATTCAGTGAGAGTATGCGCAACAATCCAAGTTGATTGTTGTGAAGGTCATGTGGCCGGAGTTTACATTCTTTCGATTCCACAACAAATGGAAACCCTTGTGGTCGTGTTCTCTGAGGTAAGAATTAGATTTGTTCGTGCCTCTTGGCAACTGTGGCAACTGATACATGGCCGAGTCATGGCTTAGGCATGGCTTAGGCATGGCCTCTTTGTTGTTTATGAGAGCCTTGGTTTCCTACTCTGTTAGGAATCAATCAGGTTCTCGGGCTTGCTTCTCATTCCACAGCACAGCTATCTTCAAACGGAAAGCCCTGGATCTGTTGTATGTGTACTCAGAAGGGGGTAAAGTAACAACTCTCATGGAAATGATTTAGTTGCAGTTCACTCTAGCACTCTACATGTAGAGCAACTAGGGAAAAAGCGTAGGGGAGCAAGATACTTCCATGTTTTGGTTGTTGTCTTTTTGCAGATCTGTCATGCACCATGTGTGACATACCTTGCTTGTTTGTTATATTTTTCACTTGTTGGGAAAGTCTCTCAGGGAAATGCCACCTAAGTTTGTGTATATCTCTGGTGGTTAAAAATCAGCAATTCATGAAGTCTCAACTTGTTCTAATGTCTGCTATAATAAGATCTGGAGTGATAAGTGTGTTTCCCTCTAAAACTGAATATGCTGTCACACCTTTGGGGAGTATCTCCTGGCAGTGACTGGAGCAGTCTTGTCTCCTGGGGTTGTTGTTTGTCATGCAATTCTTGGAACATGTCCTTCTTTTTCTCTTTTGTAAGAGTATCTTGGAATATATGTGGGAAAGCTTTCAATCCTTTGACCACCACTAAAATGGTGCTGGATGCCAGAGCTGGCCCCCATGCAGCCTCCATCAACTGGCTTTCCTGCAAGCCTCTCAAATGCTTACTCCTGGAGTCTGTGCAGCCCCACAATCGGGTTGCCACTGGTACTTCTCTTCTGTACCTCCTAGTAGAGTGGCGGGTGGTGCATCTTTGTAGGAACAGTAGTGCAAGAATAGATGGGGGTCATGGTTTGCTGAATGGGTGTCAGATAGGTTGTTCCAGTCACACTTATGCTTTCTTGTGCCCTTGCTCTGTCTTCCTTTTACCATTTGACTCCTAAGAAGCCTTTTGTGGATGGATTTGCATGTGTGGTTTGTCTTGCAGATAACCCAAGGAAGAGCAGATCCTGACCTCAGCATCCAGACAGGCAACTTTGGCAGGGTTCCTCCAGAGCTGTTCCAGAACATTCTTCGATTCCTCTCTTCAGAGGTCTGTTGCCATTGTGACTGGGTTCCTTCATCATTTTTCATCTCAGTCATCCATTGTGGCCTGGAAAATAAGCATCTCCTGTTCACATCAGGAAGTTAATATAGTCCTTGTTTTATACAGGTTCATCAGTACGCGGATGGGTTACTCTTGTTTTTATTCTTGCCTTGCAATTTTCTGTGGGGTGTTGAACAAAAGTGCTTGCCTATATTTCAGATCTTTCAATTGCAGGATAGTTCATATCATCTTATGGTGTACTTGTTGGATTAGATCAGCACTGCCTGATGCAAATTGCATCAAGATAGTGGCTGACCTTTAACTTGTGCCAGTCATCTTTGTTGTAACATTTGGAGTCATGGCAGCTTGTAACTGCTGTCCATGACAAAGGTGATAGTCTGAACTTTGTGAGTGACACTTGCAAGGTTATTTTGGATGTGCAGGACCTCTCAACATGTACAAGTGTGTGCCGGTTTCTCCGAGGTGCAGCATCTGATGAGGGACTCTGGCGCAGGCTGTGAGTTTCTTTGTTTCAGCTCACATTTTCCTTGTCATCAATCTCTTTGTTGAAATTGCCTCTTTCTACTATCAGGTGGTTTTTGTTACAAATATTATTTGCTTCAGTGCTTAATGTTTGCCTGTGCTTATGCTCTTCAATCGAATCCTGTATCTCTCTGTTCTTGTAGATTAGTTCTTTGTGTTAAAACTCATTATACCACATCTTAGAAGAGCCACAAAGGAGCTTCATGTGCATTTCCAACCTGGTGACATGAATGTCCAGCATGCATGGTTTACAATACTGGGAAGTGTATATGATCCTTCTGAAGGGAGACATAAAATAAAATCATTTGTTGTATATCAGGTATTGCCTCCGGTGGGGCCGACCACCAAGCTCTGATCGCCCTGCCAAACCACGGGGCTGTGCATGGAAGAAGCTCTATTTTGAGGTTTGCGTCAAGCTTCTTGACATCCATGCTTAGTAGGTGGTTGTAAAACTGACTTTCTTCAAGCTTCAAAGGATTGTTTTTGTCCTTTGTTTTCTTCTTGTGTGTGTGGAGTAGGCTTGAAAAATGTTTCAGTGCTAATGTGTCTGATAATGGAGAAAAGGTTAATATTGTGGCTGTTGTGGCTGAGCAGCGAGATGAGGCTGATATGGTGGACTTTGTGAGAAATACACCTGCTGAGTTCCGTGAGTATTACATCCAGATGCAGGCTGCTAAACGAAGCCAGGCTCCTCTTCCTTCTCAGGTGAGCAGGTTTGGTTTGGGGCCTATACATTGGTTTTATGGTTGATGAATTGAAGGAGAAGACATAAGTATTTTACTTTGTACTTAGTGAATTTCTCACTGTTTTGCCCCTGAAGTTTCTCTGTGTATGGAATATAGGTGCATGATGATCTGGTGGTGGTGGACTCTTCAATGGCAGACCAAATAACAGCATGGCGACACAGTCAAAAGCTAGCAGATGCATATCTTGGTGACCATTGGTGTTCAGGAAAAACCTGTTCCTATTATCAGATTGATGATGTTTTCTTGTGTGAGAAAACTGGGCGTGTGCACAGTGAGTCTTCTACCTTCCTTTCAAGTCCACAAATATATGCTCATACTGTTGACCCAATGTTTGTTTATTTTCTGGTCTTTTTCCATGTTGCAAGTCAAATGCAAAGTTGAGTCCCTTAATATTAACCAGCTACCTTTTGTTTGGGTCATGGGTGCAGTATGTGATGATTCATGTCGAGAGATTGTTCTAGATCCATCCAATGAACTTCTTGTCTGCACGATTTCTGGGCGTTGCTTTGACCGCTGGATCACACCTGCAGAGGAAGATGATGCTGAACCTGTAAGTAACAATGTCCCCAGAGCCCATTTATGTACTTCTAACATGTATGTATGATACTTTCTTTCTGTGGCTATCTTTCTGTGTATACTAATTTTCTGCCAATGGTCAGTTTCACTGTGGAAACCCTAAGAGCTTTTTTCCCACATCTAAACAACTATTGCTTGCATATATGAATCAGGGGCAGCAACAAGCAGATTCAAATGCAGCAGCTGAGGAATCAGAACCATTTCTGGGCTCATGCAGACTTGGTATGTGGCAGTCAAGCACTTAAAAGTGATAAGACCCCAGGGTCCCAATAGCAGCCTACCAGTTTATTGAAGTATTTGTAGAAGTTATGCAAACTGGTTACTTTTGAACTTATGTGAACCATATAAATTTTGCTAACCATAGCTACAATTGCAGAACTAATTGAGCTTTCGTTAGAGAAAATAAATCAGTGCAATGCTGCACAGATTGAATTCTGCTAAATTTGATTGATCGTCTCATGGGATGGATACACAGGACATGCATACTTGCTGGGTTATAACTGTGCTGATGAACGGGAGCTTGATGAAGTTGTGAGGTATGGCAGAAGACCATGAGCTTCTCTGTTGACACTTTCTTTCTGTGGCTATCAAAATTCTTTTAAAACTGGCTCTACACTGATGATAAAGCCTAGATGAAAATATCCTCAACGTTGTTGTCAATTGTGCCTTTTTGTTGCAAATTGTGTGACGGCAAACAACACTGACAAGAGAGTTGGAATTGGATGTTCTTTTTGGGTGCAGAGAGGTTATTTACCCAAGTCAGAAGAAATCCCGCTCCTGCTATAATGGGTGATGATCATACCATTCTGTTGGATAATCGCCTGTCAATCCCTAGGCTAGATAAGGATACAGAACATTAGACTTTGATATCACAACATCACAACAATAGCATTACTTTTGCAGCTCAGTATGTTCATTGTATGTACTTTTCATGTGTGGTACATGCAGAGCTGATGCTATGTAATTAGCAGGCCAAGGCATTTTTTTGACATGACGAATTGCATTTCCTGTTCTGCATACTATGTTGAGATTGTATATTGTTCAATATGAAGCACTTTGTTCTGTATATTATGTTGAGATTGTATATTGTTCAATATGAAGCACTTTGTTCTGTATATTATGTTGAGATTGTATATATTGTTCAGAGAGAGAGAGATCTAAAGATGATGTGAGAAGGCTAGTTGAATGTTAAGAGGTTGGGCCAATAAAATTTCAATTGAAATCATCCAATGAAATATAAGATGTTAGGGTTTGCTATTCCTTTTGTCAGCCAAAGCTCATATGCAATAATGTTGGGCCAAAACCATTCGGCTGAGCCAAACTGGCATCTTTTCACTTTCCAATTTTCTTTTGCAGGTCTGTGTGTTGAGCGCATGTCCATCATGGAATTGGTCTACATGATGACATAGAAAATAATTTACCTAGACCTTAGTTCCAGTAACTAGAGCAAATGAATTTGTACCTTCTTGTAGTACACCAAACACAGGGTTTTTGAAGGCAATGCTCAAGAACCGTATGCACCACAAGCACCTTGACCTAACTCGAGTGAAATAATTTGTACCCTTTTTGGTACACCACACATGGCTTTTGAAGGTGATGCTCATGAAGCTTATGCACCAACCACACACAATTTTTCGAAGTTGATGCTTGAGAACCTTATGCACGACACTATTGTAACCAAAGCTATAATGCTCATGTGTTTTGTTTGGTTTAGAACTCATTTGCACTTCAACATTCCAACTGCAAAATAGCATTCTGATCATTCCTATTCAAAACTTTTAAGATTATCTCCACTAGCAACAAATCAAATGGCCTACAAAATATATTATGGATGAAGTAAAAGCCATGCTATGGTAGTTTGGACCAAGTAAAGCCAATAAATGTGCACATATGGGTGTTGAACCAGCACCTACACTGGGACCTTCACCTTCTTGAGTAAGGCCTCCTCTTAGAGCTAATAATTAACAGGGGAAATGTTGAACTTTTGGACTCAAAACACCCTAATTTAGTCTAAGGATGATACATCTATAATGTTTAGAAGCCACCCAAAAAAAAATTGGTTTTTTACCATGGTGCCACTATAGGTGTTGGTTTACCCAAGGCCGATTTACGACGCAAGGCAAACAAATATTATCTTTCTCATAACTTATTTGTGGGCTCATAAATTTATTTGTTTCATAACATTAAATCTTTGTGATTCCTAGATTTAAGAACTATAAACTGAGTGATACATAATATCATTTTTTTTTTTAAAAAGACTAACTAACTTGGTGCTAAGTTATTTAAATCCCGTTCATGATTTTCATCCACATATGTCATCCACGAAATGTGTTTTGACTCCAATTGTGACCTGCCTTGCATCGTTAGGGCATTGTTGTTCTTGAGCCCTCGCCTTGTTGTAATTCATGTGCATGCATTATTACTTCACTTAAGAGTGGATATCTTCTATTGCAATGTTCATTTTACAAGATGTCGTTTTTTTGCTTTGCTTCTTGTTGATTGAAATTGCTTTCAAATTTGGTTTTCAATTTTCACTGAATTTTTCTAAATTTGATTTTACTTCTATAACTCATGTTTTGATGTTCATAGATTTCCAAGAATTTTCTTCACTTTATGAAGACCCATTTTGAAGATGGACGATTCTTCTAATTTTATGGACTTATAGCACACAAAAGGATTTTACAAGTGAATAATGTTTACTTATATTTTTTGTTGTTTGTTTATCTTCTTGTTATCTAGAATCTTGTTTTTAATTGCAATTGTGTAAGAATAATGTCTTGCAGAACTAAATGTTGGCATTAATTCAATACCAAAGTCAATACTATAATAATCCTGCAAAATAAATTGAGCATGTGATTGTTGTGAGTTAAAATAAAAAATCTCAGCAAATGCTTACTAATAATTATGGCTGAAATTATAGGTGTAAAACCTGAGGTCCAAGTGGCACACTCAAAAACAATCAAAGCGAAAAGGGAAAATGCAATGAATCCCGACAAGCAACCAAGAATTCCCAAACCTAGGAAGCATAAACAACTTACTTGGGAGCACCAAAAGATTGTCGGCTTCATATAGTCTAAAAGAATGAAGCATTTGGAATATGTGGATGGACTCATGTGATCGCATGGAGATTGTAATTAACAAATGGAAACGTATTTTTGATTTTATAATGCAAGCAAGGCTCTCCCCATGCCTCAAGGATCACATCTCATGCAAGGACAAATGAGGTTTCATGAATGGGGATTTCAAAAATATCTTGGATTATCATGCAAGAATAGGATTTAATGAATAGTATTGTAATATGCCTATTTTAAAATGTCTAGAAGTTGGGTTCCCAAGGTAATTTGGTTGAAGCATCTACATGGTGATGGAAGAATTTATTGGCAATTGGCCTATCATATTAATCCTCCCCCGATAAGGGATTATATCAATGAAACAAATGCAAATTGAAATCCTCTTCATGTAATCTATGTGGAAAATGGCCTTGGCCCATTATTTGATGAAGTTAGTTTTCAATCATGAGTACAATATTGAGGTAGATGCCCAAGGAAACCCAATTGTATATCAAATCCATTGAAGGAATTCAATGATATGGCACAATCCTTCATGCCTCATAATTGTATAGTTTTAGAATGCAACATTTATTACAAGAAAATCATAGCTTTTCAAAAAGTTAACTTGATTGAAATGTTCAAATTGACCAAAAAATATGTTCATTTTGACTGAAGGTTTCAGGCATGAAAAAACATGTTATGTTTAATCAATACATTTGATTAAAGTGACATTTTTGACCAAGTGTCAAGTCGAAGATCTAATCAAAATGGACAAACATCCATCAAAATGGCCATGGCTTTATCAAATTGGCCATATTGAATGGATAGGGTTTAATCAAATTGACTTTCTTAATTTAGCTCTTAGTCAAATTGACTATTATGATTTGACATCTAGTCAAATGAACCATATTCATTTGATGACTTAGCCTACTTGTTAAGCTTAGGCTACCTACCTAACTTAACTAGTAGGTTAAGCTAAACCTATACTACCTATTTAACTTAATATACTTGATAGGCTACTAGGCTACTTGTTAGGTAATAATCTAGCTAGTATCCTAGCCTAGACCTATTTAGTAGGCTACCTAAGATGTAGCCTAGGATTACTAAATAGCCTACTAGGTAATGTAAACTTTTTAAGTAGGTGTCATAGGTGACTTAAGCTTACTAGGTAGACCTATTAGCCGTGTATGTAGCCAATTAACCTAGGCTTATTATAGGTATGTAGTCTAGGCCTATTAGGTAAATAACATAACCACCTAAGCCTGGTAAATAGGTAGCCTATCATAATAGTTAGGTAAATAACCTAGGCCATCTAAACCTATTAAGTAGGTAGCTTAACCTAGGCTATTGAAGTCTATTTAGTAACTACATAACATAAACCACCTAAGCCATGTAGGCCTACTAGGTATGTAGTCTAACTTAGACCACCTAAGCCTACAAGGTAAGTAGCGTAATTACATAGGCTACCTAGGCCTACTAAGTAGGTCTATAACTTAACCTAGGCTACTTAGGCCTATTAAGTATGTAGTTAACCTAGGTTAAGCCGCCTAGGCTAATAGGTACCTATGTAAACTACTAAATAACGTATAGGCATAGCTAGTTTATTACGTAAGTATAAACATACACCTAGTAGGTACTTATAAGGTCTAATAGATTATAACCTACATGTTACCTAGGTACATGCTTTTATTAATAGGTACCTCCTACCTACCTAGGCTAACCTACAAGTATAACCTACTTATATATGCAAGTAATGTAAAAACAAACCAAGTTCATTTAATATAATATGTTGAAAAAAAATTCATGGAAGTTGATTCCAATATGTTGGTCCAAAATCTTGTTAATTACAATGTGTTATTCAAGAAAATCACCTTATGGGGTGATGGTGTAATAGTTAAGGACTTTATTTCTCAATGTGGAGGTGAGGAGCTCAAATCCCCATACTTGCAACCTAAACTATTTTGACTAATTAGGTAGCCTAAGTTGCAAAACCAACCAAACCACTTAACCTAGGCTACTTGGCCTAACCTAAATGGTTTGGTTTAACATAGGTGGCTAAGCTAGGTGGCCTAGCCTAGACCTATGACATAGGATTGATAGGTAAATAAATATATTAATTTTTGGCATTAACTATTAGGTTTATGAGTTAAATAGGTAGGTAGTGTAGGGTAGGTAATTATTTAATTAATATTTTCATATTAATTTTAAGTAAAATATATTTTTGGTCATTGCCCAAATTACATTATTATTATGATGGTTCAGTTAAAAAAACCTCGTTAAAAAAACCAACTGAAAAGACCTAGTCATGATAGTTGGGTCTGAAATGACTTGTCCAAAACAGCATTTTGGTCAAGTTGGATATGGGAGCAAAAACAAACCATACAGGGTTTTTTTTACCAAAATTCTCGGTCAAAAAAGTCGTGAAATTTTTTGTAATGATTAATGTTACTACTCAAATCATTCCAATTCATGCCACATGCACAATGGTTCCCAAATGTGGAAATCCAATAATAATATGGTTGAAACATCACCATAGGGTATTTCATTCAACATGGGTACTTACAAACATTTCACCAAGTACTTCTCCAATTGCATATTGTACCCGTGTTCCACCTAAGACACCTCCAACTCCAAGTATTAATTCTCCACACAATACACATAAAGGTGTTCCAGTTTCAAGATTTGTACCATTTGTGCAAACACACATTTTATCATTTCAAAGGGCTCTACTACCAACAAAGGAAAATTTGGAATATGATAATGAAAAGAAATACCAACAATATATGCCTCTAAATCTATGGTTGGAGTTGTTGAAAGAAAGAATATAATGTTGGTTGAATCTAGTGACAAGGTTCAAACTACTAATTTAGATATGGAAATAAAGATAATTGAAGTAAATTAAAAATAAAATAAAATTCAATTGAAAATGTTCAAAAAACAACTTGAAAACAACCCCAAAAAAAACTACATGCTGAATATGAACCAAATCAATTTGTTACAAACTATTATTGGATTCACTCGTGTCATAAATCAAAATCTTTATGGATGGATGCACATGTAGTTAATTCAAGGATTGCAAATGTTAGTGGACCAAACAAAGTTGACCCTAAATTTGATGGTGTCTTCAAAATGCATGACATGACAACATTGTCTTATTTAACAATAAAGCGAATGTGTGTGAAGACTAAAGTTATGATGTATATGGGTTGAAGGTGATTTGGGTAATGATAGGTGCAAACTTAATGCACATATATAAAAAATGATCAGAACATTGATAGTGTATTGATCAATTGATATGACAGTGATATACAAATTCGATAGTTTTATCATGATAGATCTATAAAAATTTAATTTTAATTTTAAATAGGATATCACACTTTTAAAACATGTTTATTTACCTTCCAAGATACATTATCTTGTAAACAAGTTTGAGATTCTACAATTGTTATCAACGATTACTTGTGCTACCATGTTATAGCCACCTATTTTATGATAGAAATAATCTTTAGATATAAAACATGTTTTGATCTCTTAAAATGGGTTCCATCAATAGCTCCATGAACATTTGGTAATCCACACCACTCTTTAAACTTAATTATTATAATTTGTATCATTTCCCCTGTGGGCCACAACATCATCGATTTGAACTTAATGTTTGTGATTCTTACAACTTCTTTCACAATTAGTGACACGATGGACCTTCCAACTACAAAAAATGTTTTATTATGTTATTCATGTGGTGAGATACAACAAATAACATTTTGATCAAAGGATGGAAGTTGATTGTGTTGTTATTTGAGTGGTTTGTGGCTAGAATATTTTGTTCGTTGAGATTGGAGAAAAAATCGAAGGCATTTTTTGGAAAAACTTTTTTCAATGCTTTGTTTCTATATATAATTGAGATGGAAGGTTTCCTTCTTTGGCCTTTATTTTGGGATGTTGTGGAATGTAATAACCTTCCATTAAAAAGTAAGATTATAAATTTTTTAAATTCTTGTAAATAACAAGTTTGTAGTAGTAGTGATATTAGTTCATGCCTAAGCTACTATGGAATAAGCTAGTATCGGTCTATTATACAAGGTTTAAAAATTAGCATCAATATTGATATGAACACTAGTATCAAATACCAAACTAGTCTGGTATGACCTAAATATGGTATTAGCTTGTAGGTACTTGAAGTAATATTCATTTCCTATCAATTATATATTAAGCATATACCAACCCAAAATCAATATTAAGCTTAATATTAACATTAAATTGATATTTAAAAATATAAAATAGTTGATACTTATACAAGACTAGTATCAAATACCCATTGTGCTACACAAAAAAAACATGACATCATGGTGATTCAAAAAAATAATTCCTTCCTTTTCTTTTTTTGTTTTGCTAAGTAGAAGAAGTAAAAAATGGGTGTTGTTAAGTTTGTTTGTTCAATATTCAAATCTTGAAAATAAAGAACAAATTATTCCTTTCTTTCATTTTTTTTCCCCACTCTTCTAATTCCATTGCTATGTCAATTCCAATGATAATGCTACAATATCAAATCTATTATAAGGGGAACAATTATAAGTTTCATAAGTTGTTGTTTTGAATAACAATTTCAAGAGACCATTCCACACTATATGCAAATTATCATATCTTCAACCACTTAAGCCACATGGTTATTACAAAAAAATTCATGTATCAAAATTTCACAACTTTTGACTATTTCCATTGGAGGATGTGTATTACCAACAAAATGAATTGTGATAAAATCAAATAAGGATTCTAATGATAATGGTAATTCATTTAATATTTCCATTGCATGTTCAAGATCTTGTGCAAAACTTACTACATTGATTTTAAGTGCATGTTGACATGTTATAATCACCTTTGTTTGTATATCTCAATTTAAATAATATTATTCAACAACAAGATCATGCAATTAAAGTTTCCTCAACCATTGTCAATTTTGGTAGTGTTATTGGTGCGATACCAATCCATAGACGATTAGCCAATGTAAGTTTTCGCATTTTTTAATTTTTTATAAAAGAATTACAAATTGAACATAGAGAAAATTTTGGTTCATTATTTGAAATACCTTTTTTGAAAGTAAAAGTCCCTCCAACTTTAGATGTACATGCATAGTGTCTACTATAAGTTATTGTGGAATCATATCATAATCATTTGATACATGATGTTTAGGATTGAGTTTTAATAAAGTTTTCATGTTTTTTACTGTTGTATTTAAATCTGATATATTGCATATTATTAATTCTTATATGAAACTTTTTTCATCACAAACACAACAATAATAAAATGTAAATGAAACATTTTTCATGAAATTGTTGAATTTTTAAAAACATGATATGTCATTCTCAAACTTTATGTGTAGTGGGAAAGTATTTACTTTTTGCATATCAATATTTTTGTGTTGCTTATCTACATTTTAGAAATTTACATCTACTTCCATATCAATATCATGATATTTGGCTCGTATTTTATTATATCCACTTTGTTTGCTTTATATTTTCTCATTTTATTTTATTTATTTTAATTTGATTATTTATAATTTAAAAAAATTGTGTATCAATATCATTGTATCAACATTTCCTATAAACCCATCTTTTAATATTAATTTTATTTATTTCATAATCTATTTGTCTTTTAGCATTCCTTTTATTTTTTATATCATCATCATCATTAATTTTTTTTAATATTTTGTTTTTTTATAATATCATTTTCCATTATGTGTAGATAACATTTTATTAATTAATTGTAAACTAATTTGAATAATTTACATATGATTTCATTGTATATGTCAAAATATAAAATACGACGATGCACTTAAATTGTATTTCAAGTATGTTGATAATATGATGTTTTTGATGATGATGTATGATAATGTGTTTGAAAATGATACATTATGGGGTCACAACCAATAATGTATATAATGAAATATATAAATTCACATTAAATTGTGGTAATGGATTTTTTTATTAAAAAAATTGATATGTTTTTCTAGTATTTTTGAAAATATGAATGATATTTAGGTATTACAATAATGCTACACTAACCTAATCTATATTACGAATTTGTGTTATAACTATCAACAATAGTTCTACCTTAATCAACTTTTTTTATAGCAACTAGTTTTAATGTTATTCCATGTCATTTGGAAACAAAGTGTCTCCAATATTAACAAAACATTTGATGAAAACTAAATCTCTTGGATTTATTGTTTTGCCATTGATGAATTTATTGTCTTTGTCAAACACTTTCATTGTATTTAATTATTTTCAATTATCATTTTCAATAGCAATTTTTTTTTTGGGGGTGTTGGTTCAAGTGTGCCAAATGTTATATATATATATTTTTTTAACCTTTGACAAAAAAAGAAAAGAAAAAGAAAATTATATCTTGATTTTGGGGAGGGTTGTCATCGCATCCATGCATCCATCACAATGTGACAAATGCATCTAGACATAGACGCACCCTTGTGTCATGTGAGTATAAGGTCAGCATAGGTCAACCAGGGTCAACCTATGTCAAAAGCATTCTTGGGCTACCCATGGCAGGCTTATGGGCAGCCACAACTATACCCGTTTCGTTTATCGTAACCTTGTGGCAATTGACAAAATTCGATTGTCATACCTTATGGCGATTTAAAAAAAATTCGATCACCACAAGGTACGGCAACCAAATTCTTTCAATCACCAAACCTTGCAGCGACCAAAAATTTTCAGTCGCCATACCTTATGGCGATTGAAATTTTTTTTATTGCCATAATGTTCAACAACTAAATTTTTTCAGTTGCCAACCCTACAATAATAAAAAAAAATTCAATCACCTTTTTTTATGGCAACTAAAACTTTTCGACCACCACAAAAAGGGGGGGGGGGGGGGTGTGTTTGTGTTTTTTTTTTTTTTGAGAGCTTTAAAAAACATATAACAACCCCCCTTTTTTTCCACCTGAAAATATTCAATCCCCTTTGGAAAATGGGGGCCCCTCGGGTGGGGCCAAAAA
>Ga0116227_10007410_pt1 | contig 21447 bp, 12 predicted proteins | sample S1TSphgellanicum_FD_89693 | JGI IMG/M metagenome (GOLD analysis project Ga0116227, IMG submission 89693) | Host-associated microbial communities from peat moss isolated from Minnesota, USA - S1T2_Fb - Sphagnum magellanicum MG | ecosystem: Host-associated > Plants > Peat moss > Unclassified...
CATTACAATTGAGGCCCCCTTTACGCCAAGGGGAAGGATTGTGAACATAGATAAGTTGAAAGACCTTAAAAAAAAAAAAAAAAAAAAACCATTCCATGGAAATTGAAAACTCATTTATGTGGGGACCCAAGTTGTCAAATGTAATGTAAAGTGAAAATAGAATTTATTAAGGTAAAAAATAATAATAATAAAACCAGAAAAAATTAATTATTTTGATTTAAATTTTGATATTGTTTGTAACTTTTTTCACTATTGTTTAGGGTATATCCTTTCTTTTTGGTCATAGCTTCTTTTCATTTCTTCTTTCTCCAATTTTCTTTATTTTAGTGAGGCACATCACCTTGGATTGTAGAAGAGGAAAAAAAATGTAAAAAAATCTAATCAAACATAGCTTTTTTTTTCCCCCAGGGGTTAACAAATTTCGTTTATTTAATTAAAAATATTTTAAATAGGAAAAAATTATGTACATTTTTTTTGACCAATCATGACTTTTTTGGACCACGGGCTAACAAATTTCACATCAACTTCAAAAATTAAAAATTAAATTAGATTAAAAGAAAATTTATGTTAAAAAATAATCCAACCAATCACGACCTTTTTGGCCTGTGGGGTAATGATCTTTGCTCCCATATCTTCAAAAAAAAATTTGACAAAAAAATAAAATCATCAAGCTTTGGAAGGTCTGAAAATAAATATGTTGTAATCTTCTTCTTTGGACCATTCATTTTGGCCTAAGTCGGGGGCTGAACCATTGACGGGTTTATATTCAATTGATTCCATTACCCCCCCCCCCAAAATACCTATTCAACTGCATGAAAAGGAAAAAAAAAACTTAACAAAGCTAGAAAGGAGCAACTTTCGGAATGTTTTTTTAAATTTCTTTTCGAGAAAAAGGAGTCCTGTAGATAGGTTTTGGAAGGGGTGCTTCCTTTTGAAAATTTGTCATTTTCTCTCATATGCCGTTCGTAAAGTGCATAAGCATGCACCCGGAAGAGGTGGGTTTTATTCCTCGAGAATGTGAACAAGAAAGGCGTCAAAGGCACGTGTATTCTCGCTACTTGCAAGTGATGCCGGTCAAGCAAGGCAACTGGCGGTTGGTTGTGTCGGTTGATATATATATATATATATTACATAAGTAAAGTTGTGGCCGGAGGTGCTTTATCTCTGGAATTCCCACTCTCTAAGGGTGTTACCGAGCAAAAAAAATTGACACAGGGTGTTTCGGGAAATAGAATGTGGGTGTTTCAGTTTCCGAAATGCCCCGTGAGTGAGATTTTACACTCGGAAGCAAGCCTCCAAATACACTAAAAAGGAAAAAACTCTTACATTTTCAAAAAAAATGTTGCCTAGGCTACCACCCTACTACTACTACTACCTTCTTGGTAACTTCAACACTAATTATATTATATTTATTTTCAGAAATGTTGCAATTTTCCCCCAAAAATCAAATAATAATTTTTTTTGAAGGAAAATATTGAATCTTTCAAGAAAACTAGTGTGGCCTTGGCCCAAGTGTTACCACGTCTTCAACTGATTTTTTCCTTCCAAAAAAAAACCTGGTCTTTTGGAATTTATTTGAATTTTCTTAGTGGCAGAAATCACTTTTAAATCAATATCTCCCACATTCTGAATCCAAATCTTACCAAATAAATTCCATTAAAAATTGTGTTCATCGAGATCTTTCCAACAACACCAAATGCACATTCCCATTCCTCTGAAATTTTCAGTTATGATTTAATTTAATTTTCAGTGAAAAAATCATTCAATATTCAAGAACTTTTGCACTGCAAGTCCAAACGTCATGGAACCAAACCCATACACCCCTCCTCGTCGAGAGCTTTCCAAAGGCACCAAGAACAACATGATCCGAAGCATCCTGGTTCAGTGGATCTCAGAAGTACAAAATAATAATAATAATAATAAATAAATAAATAAATAAATAACCTATCTTCACAGATAGATGTTATTTGTTGAAATTAAAATTTCAAAATTAATTAATTATTGAAGAGACATGTGTCCAAGCTGCTAGGGTACTCATAGTCAGAATATGGTAAGTTATGGCAATAATATTTGCCATAACCTAGTAAGTTAGGGCCAGAGTTGATTTGCTCGAATCTGCAATACTTGGGCTTCTAAACAATTGGACCACTTATTCGAGAACCAAACCAAAAGACAAAAACCAAAACCAAAACCAAACAAAGGAAGGAATGAATTTAGTCACATCTTTGCCTTACCGATTGAAGTTCCATGGTCCACACGGGATTTACGAAAATGCCAAGAAATGGAGCCAAACTCAATTGGAAAATGAAGAGAATAACACAAAAGCCTACCAGTACGGGTAGTTTGAAAAAGTGAAAATGCCCACGAGAAGAGTGAGCATTTCACTTTTCAAATTTGTTGGCCCCTTTTGTTGGTTTGTTTTTCCCATGATACATGTTGGGAAAAATATCATGGGAAAAATGGAAAAATAAAAAATAAAAAAAAATCTCATAGGTTTTTATGCTAAATAACGCCCCCTTAAAATCTTGGGTGTTCCAAAAATAAGTGCCCCTTGATTTCACCTCATGTGAGCACCTTAAAAACATATGTATCTATGAAGCAAAGGTAGGTTGTTTTGTTGGCCTTGCCTACCAAGGCAAAAAGGATATTGTGTTTAGATTCATTATAGAGTATAGTAGCTTAAGGGATTTCGGCCCCTAGGTTATTAGGTCTATTTCTATATGAGGATCTCTGAAAGATGATACTTTGGCTTTTGTGTTGAAACTTGAGATTAGTTATAGAGTTCTAATATCTTGAAGGATTTTGGTTTCTTTTAGAGGACTTTTTGAAGATTAATATATTTTTGCATGGTGAAATATTTGAGTTTCCATAATTCTTCATTTGCTTTGAGATACTTTGAGATACTTTGAGATGTAAATGGCAAGGTCACACTTGTTGTGTTATCACCCCTTGTGAGACACCCCTTGTTTTGTTTTGTTTATCACATTAAGATCTCCCAAACCATGGCGCTTCATGCCACACTCTTGTTATCATCGGAAAGCTCTCAATGAGTAAGGGTGCATCGACTTGGTTTGAGACTGTTTGGAGTTACGATGTGGAAGCTATTGATTATTGAACCATTTTCCCAACAATGACTGAAATAAAATCAAAACTGAAAACTGTATTGGAAAGCCCTCAGCTAGTCACATTTAATAGAGTTTATTTCACAATTTTCAGAGCTAAGGTGTGAAAGATATTGATTTTTGAGTGGATTTTGATGCGGGAAATTCAAAAAAATTGCAAAAAATTGGGTTTGGAAGGAAAAATCAGTTGAGCTCTCAATGTGTTCACACTTGCGCCAATGGCACAGGCTATTTTAGTTTAATTTAACCCAAGTGATGTTCATTGTGACATTTTTTTGCCCATTTGCACACAATTCATGGTCATGAAGAGAATGGCAATCAAGGTAAGGGAACTAGACTTGGGGGGCTAAAACAATGAGACTCAAGGAATATGTGAACAACATTGGGAACTGGGAGCAGGGGAACGACCAGTGGAAAAATGGGAACCCCAAAAGAAATAAAACCCTAAAGCCAAAGCATCTTTGTAGATAACCTAGAAAGATTGTAGTGTTAAATTTTAAGTTATTTCTTAAAAAATGTTTGAAATTTTCAGAAATTAAGAAAGCAATTGTCAACACATGTTTTTTTCTTTAAATGATTAATTATTTCACAAATAAAATTAAATGGGAATTTTATTTGCTACCATGATGGCAAGTTTTCTTTTAAGAAAAAGGGGCTAGGGCAAAGTAGCAACAAGATATAATTTGATTAAGTTGATGATAAATTTAAGAAATTTCATTCTTTTCATTTCAGTAGATTATAAAAGAAAATTACACCAAGAGAATGAGTAGCAAGGGATTATATTATTGTGAATTATGCACGATAATGTTGAAAATAATGGATTGTTAGTTCATATCGAACATTGGTTTTGAGGCAAAATATTTATTATTTAACAATAGAATCTACTTGAAATTTTTTGTTTGATAATGTGAAAAACAAATATAAATGTTTTTTAGATTGGATTCAAGATAATGTTGTGTATGATAAACCATGTTTTATTATGCCTACATCGTCAAACACTACATGTACAAGTGTTAAACCTTGTGTGCAATGTATAGTATGTCATGTGGCTAATTTTATAGGAAATTTGACTATTTTAATTATGTGAAAAATATTGTTACCTATTTGTATTTCAACAATTTTTTGTTCAATTGGCATCCCATTTTTGTTGATATTAGGAAATTGTTCATATATGTGTGGATTAATTTCTATTCTTATGTTAATTCCAATTTGAGGGTTATGGAAATGTATTCATATTAATGACTTGGAACTAGTCCTTACATAACATTCAAAAGTTGTGTTTGCACTAGTTACAAGACCATTTGGTGTAGGGTAATTACATGAACACAATTCAATTGACATATATTTTTAAACATTGAAATTTTGGAAGGAGGGAGAGAAGAAAAGAGATAAAATGATTTTGGGTAAAACATCAAGAAAGGATCCCAAAAGACATCAAAATCTGTTAAACTTGGAAATGCCTTTGCATGATGCACATTTTTGTTGAGGGCATCTTTGAAAAAAGAAGAAGTAAAAGAAGGAGAACCAATGGATTGCCCAAAACCTTCATGTCACTCGAAGAAATGTAAAGACCCATGGGAAGGGAAAAACCAAAATCACATCAAGGTGTGTTGTTATAATAACAACTTGATTTCGGTGCTTGAGTTTGATGGTTTTTCCAATGGGTGTGGTGGATGTAGTTAAAGGAATGGATTTTAACAATGGAGTAAGGTGATGTCAAATGTTTAACATGTCATGAGTGTGTCCTTCCTATTTGTTTAACTTTTGTTTTTTTGGTAGGCAATCACAGGCCTTATTTTCTTTTGGCTTTCAAAGAAATTTTTTTGAATCCATTTCAATGGAAACCTTACCTTTTGTTGGAGATGCACCCCTTACTTCCCTACCCTTACCCCTTCCTCATCCTTGATGGGTTGTTGATCCATTTATGTATTTTCCTAAGTTTTTTGTTTGGTTGCTAGTTCATCTTTCGTCTTTCTTTTGTGTTAGTGTAATATAGGTTTCTTATCATGTCCATCTTCCTTTGTCCCAATCAATTAAGGGATGTTAGACATGTGGTTTGATTGATCTTTCATTGAATGTTAGGAGTAGGATTCAAACCCTTCATTAATGTGACATCCCACGTTTCAATCATGGGGACCTATCTAAAAGCCATGGCATGTCTCGTCATTGGAAGTGATGTTAAACCTTTCAAATCATTTTTTCAAGCATCAAGGAGGTCATTTTAGATACTTTTTAGGCGCCTTCCCCTCCCATTTTGGCAACTTGGGCATGGGCATTGAATCTTTACCCCTAGGTGCTTTTCATTTTGGATTCCCCCGCTTGCACCTGTACTTGCACATTATAGTTGCCTTGAAATAAGAAAAGTGGTTTATTTTCCATTTTTTCAAATCATTTGGCTTGGGACTTGTTTGATGTAGCCACATGGCACCTTTTTAGTTTATTCCCACAATGTTGTATTCTCCTACATGTTTGAAGGGGAATGACTAAACATAGGAGATTAGGATGCACTTGTGATGGTTTTTTTCAAATTATTGGGAAATTTTTTAGGAAAAACATTTATCACACACATAAGCCCCTACAATAGCATTATTTAAAAACCTACCCACTTTTGATGATGCCCTCCTTTTAGATCCCCCCACCCCTCCTTTTTTGCCATCCCCCCTCATTTTCATCTTGAGTAGAATTTAGCCTTGAGACATGTTGGGGAAGATGTTCATGTTATTACAGCCCTTGTCCCCTTAACCTTTGCCCCATACACATTAGAGATAATTAACATGTTGTAGGTTCTCCACCCTTCAAATTGATCCTTACCATCTTAGATTCCTTGACGGAGTTTCAATTAAATATAGACTTGGATTTTTCTATGGAATATTTTAGGTTAGCATTCATCAATGTATTTCATCTTTCAATTAGAGGCCTTTTAAGCATGGAATTTGAACACCTTTAAGATTCGTTTGACCTTGAAGATTTAACCTATGACTTTCCTTAGTTGTTCTTAATGTGTTCATATGTTGCCACATGTCATATCCCTGGGTGCATAGCTTGGGCCTTTGAAGTTGTGGGACTTTTAACATCAAGGTCAAACCTTTGGAAAGCCTTTGACCGATTACAATGGGAGAGGTCTTATATCAATTAACATGAACAAGATTTTATGATTGCCATTTTACAACATATTTTTTGGCTCATTTATCCTCCATTAATTTGTGTTGCAATTAGAAGAAGGTGTGAGGCAGTGGTGCATGGTATTCATGTAACCTTGAATGTTCACCTTAAATGGGTGGTGATGTAAGCAAATGTTGTAAATGTTTTCAACATTGTGTTTTGTATGGTTATATTTCAAAAACTTCATGTGGTAGGTGGTCAAATGTCCAAACTTATCCCTTTTGTCCATTTTTTTATGGTTCAAATCCCCCCTTGTTTTTTAATCATCATCCTCTAATTTGGGAAACTTGATTATTATCCATTTTCCCATTAACACACTCATAAAAAGGATTCATTATAACTTGAACTCCTCTATCAATTTGCATTCAATGTAAAGGCAAAAGGTGTCAATGGTTTTATAAATTGTTCACACAACTTCCATCTTAAGGTAAACAATTGTAACTAAAGATGGATTTTCTAGGCTAGTTAGGTGTTTCTTAAGGTATTTCGTTCATTATTTTGTTTGATTTATTTCATGTGTCATGTGAGAGGTTTAGAACATAGGTTGTTCATTTGCCCTCTTTTGATGGCTCTTCCTAGCTTTATATTACCGCCCCCATCATTGTGTTTGCACTTTTGAGTGTTGTCTTTTGGTTGGTTGTTGGTTTTCTTTTATTATTATTTCTTTTCCCCTTCAATGTGAATGTTTTTTTAAAATACTAATTTTGGTAAAATTTCATCATTATGTTCATTGCAAACTTACATACCAAACAAACGGTTTATACATATTAGTATGACAAATTTGTGGGTTATTTCAAATGGTAAAATCAATTGGCAATGCAATTTTTATAAATTTTTACCTTTTTAAAAAAAATTAATTTTCTTATACTATTATGAAACTACCTATAGACCATTTACATTACGGAAATGTGTTTAACATAAATTTTACCTTCTAATTCATCACTAGGTTTGGCTATTGGCTTATCGTTTTCACTTTATTAATCATTAGGAGGCAAAATGCATTTTGTAAGGTGTATTGAAAGGTGAATTCTCTAATACATAATTTGATGCATGACGCACCCCCGAACTCCTTGGTAGATTCAATTGTAAATCTAAATGTGAAAATAGCAGAAGGATGAATAATTGGGGCATGTTCCTTGGTTCATAACACTTTGGGGGTAAAGGGGCATGCTGGAGCTCCAGGATGAAGACTAGGAAGAGTGACAAGCAATTCAATTACTCACATGGACCTACACAAATTAAATAACAAGTTGGTTATTGCATAGTTGGAACACTTTTGGTGCATGGATGAACCACAAGCAAACACGAACTCACAAGACTCACCACGGCCTAGACTTAGGGGAAGCCACCACCTTCCCCCTTATAGTATTCCCTATGTTTGGCCATAAGGCTAGAACCCAAATGTCATTTTGTCATGAGACTTCCAAGTGGGAGTCTCGAAATTTTCAAAATTCTCGAAATTGGGACTCCTATGATTTTGGAAGTGCATAATTTTGTGTGAAGACCTTTGATTAAGGTGAGGTCTAAAGCAAAATTAGTTTTCATCAAAATCTTTCCAACGGTATGTGGCACGCCACCTGCACATAAGGAAATTAGAACAATTCCTAACTTTTAGTGGTCGGGAATCAAATTGGCAATTTGACTCCGGCCTTTCTTTTGGCCATAACTTGTGTTTTAAATACTCAAATGGGTCATGCGAGCCCATTTTAGACATCTACATTCTAAGATATTTCCAATGATACAAGGAACTTCTCAATCCAATGATTTCTGACCCCTGTAATCGCCCTTTGAAGATTCGAAAGTCCATTGGGACTCCAACTCCCAAAATGGGAGTTCATTTGGGAGTGTGCGGGTTCATTCCCTCACATTCTCTTGCATTCCCAGGAGCATGAAATGTGATTCCCAAGCTTCACTCTTGGCCTGTAACTTTGCAAGCCTTCGCCTTGGTCACAAGCCCAAGGGTAGGGTTGCAATAATGCATGTGGTGATTGGAAAATTGTTTGGGCACAATTTATATAAGGGAAGGCCTTGCTATTAGGGCATTACGCCTTAAACTTTGGGGAATGGAGGGCAAAACCATAGGTCCAAGCTATAATGGTAACATAATAAGTCCTTTTTGGGCATAACAATTTAAGACCTCCTTAACTCTATGGTTGAGATGGGTTAAGATGCACTAAATAGATGGCTAGGGTTCCATCCTAGCAAATACACCCTTGTTTCGAAGAAATTACATGAAATTAAGTTGGGTGTCAACTTAATGTGGGAAATTGTGCTTAGGAAGGTCTTGAAATGCAATTTTCAATCAAAGTTTTTATGAGTAGGCATAGATTAAACATGTCAAAGAACAAAGACTTAAATTCTTTAAAAACTTCAAATCCAAAAACATTGTTCCTTTGCCTTTCAAGTTCAAAAGGTTTTTTAGAAGTCAACTTGGCACACCACAATTATTTAGATCATTCAAAACAAACATAAAATGAGGAGATGTAATTATCGATACCATAGACTATGATCAATTTCATCACTATAAAACTATTTATTTATTTATTTTCAAAAAACCATTTTGTTTTAACATAATGAAATTATTATTTTTTCATCCATTTGAATTTATAATTTTTTAAAACATTCATCACATGTTGGATGTACATACTAAAACTACCTACTTACTGGATGTATGTGTATCTAACAACATACCTAACTTTGTTAAGATCGAGAATCAATTATAATTTTTCTTAACAAGATTAATAAACATTTGGAAAATTATGAATCAAAATAATCTGCTTGTTGTTTCATTTTGTATTGTTGAAATCATTTGAATGTTTTGTGCCAGATTTGGAAGAAATGGAAAGGTAGTTTTTCAACATCTATATTTTTTGATTTTTTGAAAATGTATTTGAGTTATGAATGCTAAAAAATATCCTTGACATGAGTTTGGTGAATGTTTTTACAAGTGCATGTGATTCAATTTGGAGCTTCAAAGAACTACAATGAGAACAAATTATACAAGCATGAATATTCATAATCTCATTCTTATTTTGTTTTTAACCTACCTATTCTTTAATGCATTAGGATGGTTTTAGTTAGAAGTTTACAACTTACAACCCTCTTCAACCACCTACTTATCCCATTTTTGATAGTGTTCATAAAACTAACATTCTTTTGGATGATTTATAAGTACAAATATGTCTTTGCCTTGGGTAGTGTAACCTCTCCCAATCTCCAATTGCACCAAGTCACTAGCAAGGAAATTTAAAGATTCAAAATCATGGCACACTAGACCATGATCTCCAAGTTGTTTCAAAAAATAGGAAGGGAAGAACATGAAAAAGCCTGGCGTCATGAAGTAGAAATCAAGGTTATTAGTGTTGGCCTTGTCATGTCACGTCTATTTAAACACTAGCACAGCCTTGTGTCATGTCAATTTTGGGTCAACGTAGGGTCAACTTAGGTCAAAACAATAACTTTTCATATAAGGGTAAAAGTTTACCCCAATGACGATGGAAATTTATGGTCGCTAAAAAATAAAAAATAAAATGGTCTAAACTATTAAATCCAACATTCGAAAAATTCAACATCCACAATTTTTTGGTTGACCTATCTAAACCTCAATTGCAATCCAATGACCTAAATATGGTTGCCAATGAAAAAAAAAACTTAAATTTTTTTTGGACCATTAGAAAATGGCAACCAAATTTGAATTACCATCTCAATGGCCACAATTTTTCGGTTGACTTGTCCAAACCCTAATCACAATCCAACGATTTAAATCTAGTTGCAAGTGCAAAACAAAAAAACCTAAAATAAACTTGGACTATTAAAATGTGGTGATAGATTTTGGTCGCCATTTCAATGGCCATGATTTTTCGGCTAGCATGTCCAAACCTCAATTATAGTCCAGTGACCTAAATCCAATTGCAAGTGCAAAAAAAAATCTCTAAAAAAATCCAGATCGTTAAAAAATGGTGATTGGATTTCAGTCACCATCTCAACAACCACGATTTTTTGATTGACCTATCTAAACCTTGGTCATAGTCCAATGATGTAAATTTGGTCTCCAATGCAAAAGAAAAAATTAAAATTTTTTTGGCATGTTAAAAAATGGCAAGTAAATTTCGATGCCATCTCAATTGGCCATGATTTTTTGGTTGACCTATCTAAACCCCGATCATAGTCCAACGACCTAAATTCGGTTGTTAGTGCAAAAAAAAAACTTTAAATTTTTTTGGATTGTTAAAAAATGGCAACCAAATTTTGATTGCCATCTCAATAGCCACACTTTTTCAGTTGACCTGTACAAACCTTTGTCATAGTCCAATAACTTAAACTTAGTTGTCATTGCCAGAAAAACAAAAATAAATAAATAAAACATAAATGTTTTTGGACAATTAAAAAATGGTGACCAAATTTTGGTCACCATCTCAACAACCATGATTTTTGGTTGACCTATCCAAATCGTAATCATGGTCCAACAACTTAAATTCAGTCGTTAATGCAAAAAGAAAAAAACCTTAAAAAAAAATTGAACCATTAAAAAATGGTGACTAGATTTCAGTCACCATTTCAATAGCCATGATTTTTCAGTTGACTTGTCTAGACCTCAAATCATAGTCCAACATTTAAAAAAATCTTGATCAATAAAAAATGGTGACTTGATTTTGGTTGTCATTTTAACAACCACGATTTTTTGGTTGCAACTAGTTGTCGCCTTGGTTAGTCTTCAACGATCGAAATTTGGTTGCAAAATTATTTATTGATGAGGTATAAATTTTATAACTAATAATTAAATTATTACTTATTAATAATTAAACTTACATGCACGATAACAAAATTATAATTTTTGTTTTATTGTGGGAACATTTGGCCAATGTTAGTGTTGATTTGACAAAAATGGCACATCACATTGGTTTTAACAACTTTAATAAAAATGTTGGTAGCTAAGAATGAAAGGACTAATCTATAAAATATGCAATGGAGACAACTAAATGCTTAGTTGGAAGGCCAAAGTTGTAACCTCAATTGACATTAGATTCATTTAGTAAACAAATCAAGCAAGAAAACAATGAAGAAACAATTAATTGAAGGCCTAAGAAGAAAAGAGGTACTTTACACACAATGGTTTGACCCACAAAAAGGCCCTCAATTCAAATTGCGGTGGAAAAGCACATGAATTTAACTAATGTTTTACATTATTTATGAGCATTCCACAAAAAACCAATAGAACACACAAGTCCATTTGACAAGCTTGCAAGATCTTCTTTAGTAGAGTGATTCATATTTAATGGAAGGTTCAAACTAGGGATTCAAAATTCAATAGAGTAAGGTACTACTTTCATAACATCACAACAATAGGTTACAATATTCAAGCATAGGCCATAATTAAAAGGGGAACTTCAATCTTTATTGCAAAATATTAAAGCATGATTTGGACAAGGTTTGTTAAGACCCATAGTCCAACCCATCATCCATGGTTTCTTTGAACACATAGCTCTTGAATTGCTAATTGATTCATTCAAGGTTACACTACCATGGGTGAAGCATTTTATGAAAATTACTTTAGGTTGATCATATAAATTAGCTATCATGACAACAACAAAACTACCACCAAATTGGGTAGATCAAGGGACAAAAATGGCTTACAGGGTGGCTTATATTGTAAAATCATATAACATCTCTGTAACATTGGTCATTAACATAGATCAAACATGTGTTCATTTGGTACCTATAAGAGGAGAAAGGACATGGGAGATGAAAGGGGAAAAAAACATTCGTGTCTTGGGGATTGAGGACAAAAGACAAATTACAATTGTAGTATCATCTTCGGCTAATGGAAACCTCTTACCTTTGTAGATTATTTTCACAAGATCAACAATTAGATGTTTCCTTCCAAAAATTACAAGAAGAGTCTTTTGTTTAATGGCAAGCTTTCATTTTACATACTTTGTTAATCATTGGTCCACACTTGAAACATGCTAACAATTTGTTGAAATGATAATTCCTTACATGAAGGATGTAATGCAAGAAATAAATTTGTTAGAAAACCAAAAGATGATTTGGTTCATCAATTGATGGTTTGTTCACAAACGCTTTGAATTCATGGATTAAATGAAATCACAATATCCACATGTTTGTTTGGTGTTCATATCTACAAATTCTATGAGGAAGCTTAAACATGCAGATGTAATCTTCAAACAACCATTTAAACATTCTTTCAAGCAACAATTCCATATGTGGACATCCTCAACCATTAAGGAGCAATTGTTGAACAAAATATATCCAAAAGTGGATTTTTGAATGTTGGTGATCAAACCTCACCTTTGTGCTTGGTTGTTTTATGCATGGACACAACTCATTGAAAGAAAAACCATGGTTTGTAAAGGTTGGGAAAAAATAGGCCTACTTTAAAGTTCAATCCAAATTTTTAGATGGAAGCATTATAGGAATGAATGCGACTAAAGCTTTATTATCATCACATCTTACATAAGAAATAAAGATTTGTGATCCAATTGACCTTGATGATAGTGATCTAAACCCTAAAAAATATATAAGAACTATCATGCAACAATGTTTGGACAAATATTTAAAGGTTGTAGTTTTAGAACCTACCCCTAGTGATATCAGGAGCATTTTTAATTTGAAAGACCTTGCTAGAAAAAAAAGAAATTTCGTTGAGTTTCATTGTAGGACCCTTCTATTTTAATTGTTGATTTAGAAACATGCAATTTATGTGCATGATCAAAGAAAAAAAACAAATTATACTTGAACAGTAGGTGATGCAAATTCACTTGAAATAATTGCTTCAAGAAGGAGGAGTTTCAAATGGAATTATTCTTTCACATACTAAGGAATTTTTGGCAAAAGCTTGTTCAATCTTGGTAATTGTTGGATCTGTTAATGAACTTTCATCTTGCTTTTGATGTAGCACCAATTTTGATGCAAATTGCTTTGCATGATTACTCCCATTGGTAATAATACTCTACTAGTGGTGGTGATGACTCTCGTTTGTGTTCCTTCTCCTAAGAGTTGTTATTAACTATCACATGTGCATTTGTGGCAGTTGCTGCCGCCTTTATGATAGTAGTAGTAGTAGTAATGGGTGGTTACTTATTATTGTTATTTTGTCCTTACTGCTATCACTATTCAACTTCATCAAGGTTCATTTTTTTGAACAAAGGAAGTGGAAGAAGTGTTGGCCTTTAAAAACAAAATTTTGGTCGAGGTCGTGATGTTGCTATTAAATTTTTCATTAGTATGGATATTTTGCAACACACAAATGAAACCATCACAAATTTAGAACGATCACCATTTTCTTTCTTTTTTCCTTTCCTATACCACATGTTGTTCACATTGCACCGTGCAAGGTGGCCAACAATTTGCATCAAATGCTTGAAAAAGACAAAAATACCAAACATAAAAACATAAGCAACAACAACTTGAGATTTTCTTGTCTGCCTTTTGGTCTATTGCTCAAGTTTGATTAGTTTTGTCACATTTAAGTTGGTATAGAAATCGACAAAAATCATGAAAGTAGTGCATGGGACTATTGACTTTCACCATATTTGAATCTTTGTTTAAACTTTTCCTTTGATGTTGACTTGAAAACCTTCTTCACTACTTGAAACCATGTTGTGGTTTTGTTTGATTTCCCCATTGTTACCTAGTTTCCAGCATTGCCCTTTCTTCCCACTTTCATAGGTATAAGTTTAAAAGAAGAGGGAGGAACACCTGGCACTTGCTACATGTGTGAAAAAAAAAACACAAACACCCATAAGAGGTTGTAGAGAATAAATCATCATGTGTTGTTGTGGAATAACATTTTACCAACACTTGGAGATGAATCAATGAATGCCTTGGACAATTAATCCCCACGTATATCCGACATTCTATAAAACATGGAAAAATGCAACATCTAAAAAATTTGGAAGAAAGTTTTATAACCAACAATAGGACGTGAAAGAACTAAAAGTAAGACTTTGAAACAATAGCAAGATTTAAAAGAACCAGGAGAAATACTTGAAACCAGCAACAAGATCTAAAAGAATTGGGGAGAAACACTTGAAACAATAATAGGATCTGAATGAAAGTTTTAAAAAATATTTACAACAACAACAACAACAATTGCTACCAAAACAATAAATAGACAGACATGTAGGAGGTGATGTGCGAGAAGATGCTTTAACTCTTTTAGTGTTTGCTTGTTACCTTTTACCTAAAGTTAGTGCTTGTACCTGATAAGTAACACCTTTATAGCCACAACACCTTCGCACATGCAACACCTTTACAATTGACATTTTTGTAGTTACAACACCTCTATAGTAATGACACCTTTGCAATTGTGACACCTCCATAGTTAACACCTTTGCAGTTGCAACACTTTTGCAACTAACACCTCACAACTCCAACACCTTCGCAATTATAACATTTCCGTAGTTGTAACTTTTCTATAGTTACAACACTTTCACAATTGCAACTCTTCTACAACTATAACTTTTCTAAAGTTACAACTCTTTTATAGTTGCAACTCATGTGTTATTACAACTCCTTCCACAATTTTATGAGATGATCTAATGTGTTGTTGCTCATGGTCTAGGTATGACAATTCCACAATTACAACACTTTCGTACCTAACATTTTTGCAATTGCGACACCTTTCCATCTACAACACCTCCGCAACTAACACCTCCATAGTTGTAACACCTTTGTAATTGGCACTTCCATAGCTCCAACACCTCTGTAATTAAAACCTTTGCAATTGCAACACTTCCATAGCTGCAACATTTTCATAGTTACAATTCCTTTGTAGCTATAACACCTTTGTAGTTATAACTCCCTTGCAATAGTAACTTTTTTGCAATTACAACTCCTCTACAATTACATCTCATGTGCTATTACAACAACTTCCATGATTTTCTAAGATGATTTAATGTGTAGTTCATGGTGATAAAGAAAGGAAAAAATTAGAACAACAAAATATTTTGTGCAACAACAATGTTATTTTTTTGTAGTACATGAAGTTCTCTAAAAAACACACACATTTTTTTGTGCTCTTGGAACACCAACCAGAGTCATAGACTTATCCCCATTACCTCCATGCCGAGTAATGGCTTGTAAAAGAAACTTTCAAAAAAATTGTGATTGTTAATATTAAATAATTATTATTTTTGACATCTTTTTGCGTACATTTTACGAAATTCCATTTCAAGGTTTTAAGGATTATTTAATGATGAAACTGACCATAGGCTACGATTAATAGGTGGGGAACTAGTGTTTGATTATTGGTTTAAAATATGATTTAAAATTCAACACATTCATGTTTTTTGTGACACTTATTTGTTGTTCCTTTGTCTCAAGAATTCAAAACAGGAATGTAGAACTTAGTTTGGCACACCCATAGTTTTTTAAATCACTCAAAATGGACCAAAAAAAGGACAATATGAGATTTACAAATAAGGATAATTTATAATAAAAATGCACTATGTGATTTTGACATGTTTTGTGTTTTTTATGTGTTGCTTTTTGCTTTTGGAGCTTAAAGAGATAATGTAGAACTTATTTTAATGTGTTCTCATAACTTTTTAGATTGCTCCAAATAAACAAGAAACCAAAAAAAATTAGAAATGTTTGATTACCAACATGTGTTTAATGGAAAGCAAATTTACCCTACTAGTCCATAACTTTACGACCATTTAAAATAAGGGTCCAAGGAGTAGGGTCTAATGAAATCAAACATTCCTATTGGTCAAAAGCTTTAAATTAATCCCAAGGCCTTTAGATGAGGATTTAGGATTAAGACAAATCAAATTGTGATTTAATTTACATGGCATCATTTTAGAGGGAAACCTAATTGGTCCAAATAAAGAAAAAACTTAAAGGAAAGCTCATGGTTTGGATAACCAAAATGTAAGCTAAAATACTCCAAGGTTGTTCATTTTTTAATTTTCGTTCTTTTCAATTTTTTTATTTTACCTTTATTGTTCAAATTTTATGAGAATGGTTGACATGTTATGGATTGAGGACATTGTAGAAAGCACACTAGCTTCCCCATTTTTGACCAATTTTAGAGTTGACATGGTTGGTTTTATGGATATTCACAAGGTGGTTGTTAAAAGGAATGCATTTTTAGCCTTTCCACGTACACAAAATGGAGGTGAATTGGAAGGTGAGGCAAAAAGTGGAAGGTTGAAGCGTCAATTTTCACAAGTGGAAGGGGATTTGGATTTACAAGAGATCCCTAAACTGGTTCCCATTCCAAAAAAATTCCACCAAGGAAGAAAATAATTGTGATGAAAGACAAAGATGAAAAAGGTGAAAAAGTTGGAATTTTTTTGGTGGATGGGTGTAGTAACAATCCAATGAGCCAAAAAAAGTTGTCAAACCACAAAGAAAAATAGTCAAAATTTGATATATATTTATGTTTTTCCATTTAAAGCCATGGCAATCATGGCAAGTTATTGTTTTTTCATTCATATGAATGTCAAAGATTCAAGCCAAAAATCCATTTGATGAAATTTTAAGTTTAAGTTTTGATTTAAAACCTTTAAAAGTGAACACTTATGGCATCAAACATGAGTCAATTTTGCAAAGAACTATCACAAGGATTCATACAATAAAACACATTTGGTGGGAAAAAAATTAAAAGGATAAAAAACTATTAACCACATTAAAAAACCACTCATACCCTAAAATATGTGGAATTTTAAAACTTTAAAAATTCAAAGAACTATCCAAAATTGATTCAAAATTTTAGAACTTCAAAAGTCCTTTGCCACACATAAATGGGGTAAAATGTATATGATGTGTTAATTTTTTTTGTAATTTATCATATAATAAAACATAAAAATGGTTATGATTTGAAATTATTATCATTTTTAAAGACAAAAAACTAAATTAAAAAGGAGTCAAGACACTTTTTAAAAATCATATTTATTAAAAAATGATTAAAAAAACATGTCATGTACTTGGACAACTATAAACATTTATTATAACAAGTTGCAAAAAGAATTGTTCCAAAATTCATTCATGTGAAAAAGTTTTTTTTTGCAAAAAGGACATATAGTCTTTTTAAAAAGTAATCATGTTGGTTTGTTGTATCCCATTTGCACCTAGATGGTGAAGTAATACACCTCATTATTCTAAAAGGAGAAATGGAACTTGAATTTACCAAAAATGCAAAAAAAAACAATGCAAATTTTGTCTTCATCCTTTTTTTTTTCTTTTTTTTTTTTCAATTTTGAAACCATAGTTGATTTGATTTGAAGTTTGAAATTTGCAGCAAATAAGAAAATTTTTTTACAAAAAATTATATTTAGATTGGGCCAATTGGGCCTTTTTGCCTTTGCCCCCCTTGCCCCCCATTTGCCCTTATTCAATTCATCCATTATGGGGATTGAATTCTATCTCTTTGGGGGAAGGGAGAGGAGCTAACCACCAAACAATCTTTATTTCAAATGATTTGACATGGTTTCTATTTCAATTATCCATGTATTGCATTTATGATTTTTAAATTTTAGGGATTATTTTCAACTTGTATTTCATGGCTTCTTATCCCAATTGGATTTTTAGGGGTGGATACATGGTTGAAGTTCCACCTATATGTTAACTTCCATCCCTGGATTTTCAAGGACTCCAATTGTTTACAAGTGGAAGTTTAATGCAATTTATAAACAATACAAGGATGATAAAATTGCAAATGAAATTTTAGGTATTGATTGTCATGAATGTCCTTTTTATGATGCATTAAATAGTTGGTGGCATTAGATTGGAAATGTGATGAAACATGTGAGCACTTTTGCCAATGAAATTTAAAAAGTTGTTGGTAGTCCAAAATCCAAAGTAGATTTTGATAGTGCTTCAAAAGATGAAGGTAGTAAAGAGATGATGGAGAAACCTCTCACCCTAGATGAGGTTAAAAACATTAAAAAAAGAAAAAAAAAAAGCTTGATGTGTATGAACATTTTTCAACCATGGATAAACATAATACAACCATGTTACAATAATTCATTGAAAACAATGTTTTATTCAAAAACATGGATGTTCAAATTAGATGTTTCATAGACAAATTGTAGGCTACATAAGATGTGAACCTATGAATCATTCATCACATTTTCACCTAAAATCAGATGTATCTAGGAAGGTAATGTTGCATCTTTTTTCAAATTAAATTCAAAATGTTTTTGCTAAAGTTTCATGAGTTGCCATAATTTTTATCAACATCTTTTTTATTTTTGCTTTCATGTCAGGATTGTTGTCCATGGTTGTCAACACATGATTTTCATTTTCACCTTGATGTTCCATGTCATTTCTATCATCTCCATCCACCATCCTTGGATTTTGTAACCTTTTCATTATTTAATTGCTTTTTTAGCAACCCTAAAAAATCAGCTCCTTTCAAGTTTCCAAATGTTGTTTTTGTTTCAATTTCTACATTTCTTTGAGCCTCCAAAGTTGAATCCATGTCAAAGCCATCCGAGTTAATAATTCACATGTTGTGTAAACATATGCAAGCTATGACCAAGTGTGGCATGTGTTGTAATGGAATGTCTACTATCTTTAGTATAATTTTGAATCTATTTTTCAACATTGCAAAAACCCTTTCCACTAACATCCTCTTACTAAATTGTATAAAATTCCAATGTGCTTTGTGTTTTGATACTCCATCTTTCTCACCTTTGAAGTGCGAATAAAACCATGACCACATTGGATAAGTGGCATCCCCTATCAACTTATAAGGTAAGAATTTGTCTTTCATCACATGGCTTCCTACATATGTTTTTGAAAAAGAGCCCAATCATGGAAACTTCCCGCCCACCCATCATCATAATCCTAAAAACTACACTTTGTGTCTACAATTCCTTGAATCAATACCAAATGAAACCTTTTCTAACAATAATATGATTTTGGGTCTACCTTAGGTTGCAAGAATTGAAATATGACTACCATTTATGGCACTTAAAATGTACAAAATCCAATGCAAGCTCTTAGAACTAGTAGTGGTTTCTTTGATCTTGTTTCTAGTCAATTTAGGGTTCTCCAATGGTTTCAAGTGCTCTTTAATTACTAAATATAATTCTTTCGCTATAATTGATGATGTCCTTTCTACAATGCCATAGACCTCTTCATACATTTGCAAATGATCTCCACTACCTAGTCGTGCAAGAGCCATTGCTATTTTAATTTCAATTGGGATGCTTTCTCTCATGTGTGTATTTTTTTTCTCAAGACTTGGATCACAACCCTAATCAATGAGCGAAATGTGTCATATTTTGAAAAAAAGCTCCCCAAAAGTTGATTTTTCATGTATCCGCCTACCTTTTCATACCTCCACATGTTACAAAATTCTAATGCTATGTCAACAAACTCCATGAAAAACAACATTGCACTCATCATATTCCAATGTTGTCCAATAACTACTTGTGCAATCAACCACTTATGCAATCACTTGATGCATGACCATAGTAAAAACAAGAGCCACCAATATTTTGTGTTTACACTCATTCATAGTGTGTAGTAAGAGTAAAAATGAATGAAAAAACATAAAACATAAAACAAAAGACCATGGAAAAAAGGAAGAAAAGAGAAAAGACCAAAGGTTAGCTTAATAATCCAGTCACATGTCCATCACACATTTTTGATATTGGACCCTTGAATTGGACCCCCAACCCTTTAAACACACTCATTGTACCTTAGGAAAAGTGATGTTTTTGTAACATGAAGACGGTCCAATTCCAGGTTCGATTTGCTTCAAATGGGTCCCTGAGCTTTTGGTGCTTGGCCCTTAATGTGAGATGACAATAGGTGCCTGAAAAGGCTTAAAAATGGTCTCATAAATTTGTACAACTTTAAGTTTGTTTGCAAAAATTTACCAATAAATGCATCGGGTTCACTTGTTGAATTTGTCTACAATTTCACTACTGTGCACTTTTCCCCTTCCAACCAAAACGTGGCTAAAATTTCTGATTATTATTTCTTTTACTATTCACCAAAAATGAAACCCAAAAGAAGAGGCTGGCAGGGTCTCTATACGCAGACCTTTCTCTGACATAAAGAAACAAAGCGTTTTCTTTCTTCATTTTTGGTATCTTTCTGCTTTCTTGTTTTTGTTCTGCAAAGAATGATGAAAAAAGGCAAAAAAAAATGAAAAGAAAACGAAAAGACGAAAAAAGGGCAGAAAGAGACAAAAAAAGGAGGAAAAAGTAACTTCCAAAAGCTCTGAAGTTATTTTTCCAAAGCCCTTGCGGGGAACGGACGCGAATGGTAAAGTTCTGGTGCGATCTTTCCACGTACAATCGTGGCGAAAATACAGTAAGAAAAAAACGCACGGTTTTTTTAACTACGTGGGCGGAAGAACAGACAAATCACCTGCCCAACCCCAAATCTTCCACCATCATCAGAAATCCAAGTACTATTATTATTACTCCACAAAACCCGGGAAAAAATAAAATAAAATAAAATGGGCTTGTAGTTTGTACACTGTGGCCTTGCAATTTACAATTAAAAAAGTATCTGAAGGCAAAAGAAGAATTATGGAAACTTAAATATTTCAACCATGCAAAAATATAATCTTCAAAAAAAAAATCCTCTTAAAAAAGAAACCAAAATCCTTCAAGATATTACTATAACTCTAGAACTAATCTCAAGTTTCAACACAAGCCAAAATATATCATCTTTCAAAAATCCTCATATAAAAAAAATAGACCTATATTATTATTATTATTATTATTATTACCTAGGGGCCAAAATCCCTTAAGCTACCATACTCTCTCTAATGAACCTAAACACAATAATATCCTTGCCTTGGTAAGCAAGGCCAAAAACCAAAAGAAAATTATTCCATTTGTAGGTAGGTATCCTTGTGATCCTCCAACTCGATGATTCTTGTCCAAATACACGAGAAAGTATTAATATAAAATAAAACAAAAGAATAAACTTTTAGAAAAATAATTATAAAAAACATGGGTTTCCTGTGTGTTTCAACTTTCACCGCTATAGCCTGTCGAATGAATGAATGACTGCCTACACCCGGTGACTAGAAACGTGCGGGTTCCGGTCCTGTACCGGGTGAACCCGTCGCCCACGCCCCCCCCCCCCCCGGCCCCCTCCCCCTTCTCTTCCTTCCTTCTTCCCCCGGGCGCGGGGGGGGGTTTTCCCTCAAACAATAAAACCCGTTAAA
>Ga0116227_10007411_pt1 | contig 21443 bp, 18 predicted proteins | sample S1TSphgellanicum_FD_89693 | JGI IMG/M metagenome (GOLD analysis project Ga0116227, IMG submission 89693) | Host-associated microbial communities from peat moss isolated from Minnesota, USA - S1T2_Fb - Sphagnum magellanicum MG | ecosystem: Host-associated > Plants > Peat moss > Unclassified...
CAAAAAAAAATTTTTAAAAAATTAAACAAAAAAAAAAATAATTAAATTTATTTGAAAACTATTCAGTTATTAAAGTAGTTTGGGGAAAGTTGGGAAATTAAATAAAAAAAACAAAAAAAAAAAAAAAAAAAGTGCAAAAATAATATAGGTACTAAACAAATGTTCAACTTTACATATTACTATAGTATCATTATGAATATAACCAGAATTATAAGTTTTAGATAATAATATGAATATATGCATTGAGGAGATTACTGTTGGGTGGTTATTTGATTTTTTTATAAGCATCAATATTGTTGGATTGGCCCATTGCAAAAAAAAAATTGAAATTATGGAAGCTCCCCAAAATAGAAGATTCTATGGAAAGATGGAGTGCCTCCCTCTTTGGCCCACTTGTATAGGTGAGACGGGGAGGACTTTGAACAAAACATATGGGACTAAAGCGAGGTGCTATTGGGAACACATTGGGAACCTAGGGAACATATTGGGAAACTGATAGGATCCCATCGGGATCTTGAAAGGAACATGTTGAGAACAAAGGAAAAATGAAAAAAATCCTTCCCCCCCTCACCCAAAACTTAAAAGGAAAAAATCAGGCACTTTTAGTGCATGCTGAGCCTTCCCATTGGCTGCATAAAATTTCTAATTCCAAAACTGTTCGTTCTCATCATAAACTGTGGGTACTTATTTCTAAGTATTGACCCCAATATTTCATAGTTAAAATGTTAATTGATGTGATTCTTAGTAACACTCATACCATATTAATATTATTATTACATACCAACCAACAAACTAAATACTTGCCCAACAAGTATACAGGGAATATGCAGAGTCAAGATTCAAGAAATGTGATTCTTGAAAATAATGACAAAATTGTTTGAATTTTGTGGGCTTGAGTTGTTTTTTTGTCAACAGATCTTTATGTCCTAAATTTAGGGCAGAAACTCACTCTCATGACTCAGATTTAGTTTGGGGAAATATTCTTCAAAAACATAACTGGTTCCTCCATAGAAATTGGTGATGTGGCATCACCCCATTGGTGTAGAGGTCACAGGTTACAACCCACATTAGCTGTGTACTGGTCAGCCAGTGGGCACAGGAGGGTTATGGCAACAGCAACAATGGCATTCATCCCAAACGGCAACATAGTCATCAGTTATGGGCAGGTAGAAATCCCGTGTGTTGAGTCATCGGATATGTCAAGTAACATGGCTCAAGCTCAAGCAGGCTGGTTATGGGGAAAAGTCTTGGCGCTCACATGGCTCAACTTTTTCCAGTAACCGGCCTAGTCCAACTCAATTCAAGCTCAAAAGTGGGCTTTGGTGTTGTAGTTTTGCTTACAAACGGATTCCAGGAAGTATAAGTTTGATCCCTCCCAACATTCCCAAAGACTCAAATCGAGTTCACCAAGGTCTAAAACAACTGCCAGTTCTTAAACAAACAAACCAGACCAGCAGAGCTATAAGCCAAAATCTTGCGTTTTGCATTATTGGTTGCTTAGAAACGGACATTGGAATATGCGATGTGCAGAGCATCTTCTAAGTACGCTTACACTGACAATCTCCCCTGAACCATGGCGCACTATGGTGTGCTAATGTAGTACGGAGTGGTGAACTCTGCCCATCATGTTGGGGTTGCGTAAGGCTCCAGGCGAAGAAGCCCGTTCCCTGTTATACCTTCCACAACATAATGGGGGCAGGGTGAGGCCATTGCATGACATTAGAGAAAACTTCCTTCAACAATTTAAAGAAAAATCAATGTTTGATGGATCATTTTGGCCATTGAACGAGTATATGATTGTCACTGGAGGATTACGTTATGTAACTTGGTCAAGAAAATGATGCAAAGAAATTGGTATAATTTTCTAAATTGTATTTCGAAGGTGGCCTTACCCTTGTTAATATTTCTGCCACAACAAGGAGCAGGCACCTTATGTGTAAGGTTTTTCATTTTCATTCTTGAGGAACCATACATGTAAGGTGCCTCCTCTCGTTCTCAAACAAGGGGTGCGTCACAATGTGGCCTTGCCATTTACATTAAAGGGTATCTTAAGGCAAAAGAAGAATTATGAAAACTCAAATATTTCACCATGCAAAAATATAATCTTCAAATAATTCTCTAAAAGAAACCAAAATCCTTCAAGATATTATAACTCCATAACTAATCTCAAGTTTAAACACAAGCCAAAATATCATCTTTCAAAAATCCTCGTATCAAAATAGACCTATTGCCTAGGGACCCAAATCCCTTAATCTACTATACTCTACAATGAATCTGAACACAATATCCTTGCCTTGGTAGGTAAGACCAACAAAATTGCAGTGGTTAAAATTCTACCCGATCGTTGCTCTGGATAAGGACCTTCAACAGGACAGTTATAGGAATTCAGGTCCTGCGCTTGGCTCCCACCTCACGCTGGGCCCTCGCCTTGTGCAGGGCCCTCATTCCCAGAATGTCCCTGTTCTCGGTCCTTGTCCTACACATAATCTGCCACGGCAGCCCTTAATAGTACAGCTATGGCAAGTGCCTCACCATTGAAGTAGGCTTCTAATGGAGATGATACTCTGCATACAGTGTGCTCGCAAGTCTGGTGGAAGGATCCTGTGCTTTTGGACAGGGTTTGAGTTCTTTCTTTTGCGGTGAGCAGAAGAGGTTAACTTCAAACCTGTGGCAATCGAGACAATGAAGGAACTTATGGCTGTTGGCCCTTTGAACGACTCTTTTATGGTCACCCAAGAACACATTCAAGGATTAATGCTTATGGGAGAGACTTCACTTGCTGTTCCCCATATGCAACAATTCTGAGTTCTGTAAGTTATATAGACCCTGTTTTCTATCCCTTGATTGCATCACAAGACCAGCAGTATTTATTGTGGGCTTTGATTCTGGTAAGAGTGGTACCAGATCTGAGTTGAAGCAGGTGCAAAACTGCAGAAAGGGTTAGAACCAGCACTGTCTCTACTAGCACCAAGTGGAATACACTGTTGGCAGGTACCTATTGGCTAGCAGCAGTGGGTTTGTCAGTAGTGGAGTGCTTTGTGTTGCATTGGTAGCACTGTAAATAGTCTATTGCTCTTCTTGAAATTGGTTCTCAGGAAAGAGAATAATAATGTATGTTTTGTGCAGGTTGATGTTTGTTATACATGCATGATTGGTGGATAAGGAGTGCAATACTTAGAATGCTGGCACATGCAACAAGCTGTTGGTAAATGCTGAGCAAAACATGTTTACAGGCCTGCAGAAGAAGGCAAGATGCTGCACAAAATGTGCTGCAAACTCCAAGGCCTTGTCTGGTGCTGCCTCCTATGGTTCAACCATAGTTTGCCCCTTTCTTCCCACCTTTCTGAGTTTTAATCATTCACCATTGGCACCATAAGATGTTACTCTGGATATGTCAATACAAAGAGGATGATGTTGTTTGGTGAACAGCTTCTCAACAACGAAGATGTTGGTGTTAATCCACAGGTGTCAGAGAGAGAATGCTCTAAGAAATATGCTTTGAGTTCTCACCTTTGCTTAGCAGACTCCAAGTAAGTGACTATTATAGCTGTCCAATTTTGCTTCCACATGATATTGTATGGTTATACGGTTTTGGACTGGTTCTTACTGCTAAGCAGCCTGCTTTTGGATTTATTTTTTAATTTCACATCATGCTGTTTCGAATAAGGTTCAAGTTGAGACAGAGCAGTCAATTGCAGGTGGGTGGATATTGGAGCAAGTTGGAACTCCTGTGACATCAAGTGTTGCAAGTTGATGCTGCGTCAATGAGTCATTTGTCAGCCCTGCTTTTGTATGCATGGTACATGTGTCTGTGCTTTGGGTTCAACCCTTGCAAATCCTCCCAACAATTGAATGCACACAAACTCTTGTGATAAGCAGTTCCTGATGTAATGGATGCTCTGTACTTTATGGCAAGATCAAACAGAATCCGTGAGAAACAAGTGGCTCATTAAATAACGGTTCTGCCCTTTAAATGATATCCATAAGGATGATAAATATTCAACATACTAAATTGAAAACACATGGTGATTGGCATGTTGAAGTCCAAGTGGATCCTTCACTTATGCTGAAGATGTTTCTATAGTGGACTCAACATGACCCTAGAATGTAAGGATACCAAATTTCGCCTGTTTGTGGGTGCTTCACAATGTCTCTACCTTGAAAGGCAGAACGAATAAATGGAGCATGTTAAGTTGTAACATGCTTTTGGTAGCTTGACTACAGAAATGAATGATCAAAGAACCAGCCTTTGAAGTTCAGCTCGGTCTCCAGCTGTCAACTGCACATTCGTTTTAAGTTGAAGCCAAAAATCTTACCTCAAAATCCTACATGGATGGAAAGTCTCTGCTCTCTGGGGCAGAGGCAACACAAAGTGATGCATTCAGTCTCTGTGACTACTGTTGCCAAACCTTGTAATGCACAGAGCTAGGGTTTGCTACGAGTTTCTAGGGTTCAATCCAACGGCTTGGACTGCTACAGTATTTTCAGTGGTGGGGATGCGGCGATGAGGCTTGCATTTCCCTCCGGCGCTTTCTACCCCTTCGATTGCACAAAAGAACACCTCAGTTTCGATGGTTACGATTTGTCACGGTAATCGAACATCACGCCGCGTTCACGCTCACGATGACCCCTCCCGTCCCTTTCACAACTGACCGCCGATTTGCCGGGTCCATCGAATTTCTTTTCAGACTTCCTACCCGGTTATGTATCGGGTTCTGATATCATGACCCGTTGGGCACACCTGTTTTGTGTTCCGGCCCCGGCCTCAAAATAACGCGCCTGTGAATGGTGGAGCCAGGGACGGGTTGAGCCGCGCCCGTGCCCGGCCCGGGATGTCGCCTTGGTCCCGGGGGGAGAAGGAGACGACGCGACGACGAGACTCGGGAGCGTTTGCGCGCTCTAAGGCCTCGCGGCTTCTCTGGAGATTTTTCGCCTGAGGAGTCGTTTGGATCCGGGCGCTTCTTCACTGCAGAAGTGCGTTCTTAAAGTGTGTAGAGGGAATTAGAAATTGTGAAGCATTTTTTGGTGCAGTAGGGAGTGAGCTTTTTTGTGTGCACAATGGCGCCAGCAATTGCTGCCCTTCAGGTTGTACATACCCTTACCAACTCGATCGTTCTCGTTTCCCTCTTGTAACTCGCTTCTCTTTTTTTAGGCATCTGATTGCGTGATACAGGATGTCAAGTCTTGTTTCGGGGGATTATGGTCTGTGCATGAAACAACAAGCTGTTCTCTTTTGCTGGCCATGATAATAATGATTATGAAGATTTCTTTTGCACATTTCTCTACACTCCATTGAGAGCAAGGATCGATTCGTACAAAACTTTTGGCCTGGTTGTATAACTTAGTGCAAACAGATAAGAGAAGAGACCGCGAGGTGATGAAGAGTACCTTGTGCTTTGAATCGTGTAAATTGGAGTTGTTTGGCAATTGCTTAGCCTGCTTCCTGTGTCCTGGACCAACATTGCCCAAGCCATATGAGCATGTTTTCCTTTGTGAGAGATGGAGTTATACATCTGTGTGACATATCTCCTTGTAATCTAAGGCTTGAACTGAAATTGGGCTGTGTGCTTGTCGAGGGAAAATCCTGCAGCCCATCAAGTTCAAGCAAGAGTTCCATTGCATCAAGTTGAAGAAGCATGTTGCTGATTTCCAGTGGAATTGTCTCTTTGTTTCCTTGACCTCAGTCTGAAACTTTTCTTTGATGTGCAATTGCAGGCAAATTTGTGTCTTCCTAAACAGGCTGCAACAACAAGCCATCTGCCAACTCCTCAAGATTGCAAGGTGAGTGCTCACCACCTCTGTTGACCTCCAAGTTCAAACAAGTCCCACTTTCAGCATTGTGACTTAGCCATCCTGCAAATGTTCCATCTGCTAAATCCTCTCTGGACATCAAGACTTCCACATCTACAGCCCATTCACAGTTCAGGATGAATTGGCTGTTTGCAGTTGCAAGTATGGACTGAGATGGACAAGAGTTCTGATTGTTGGATGCTTATTCCTGTTAAGCAGATTGTTCCCAGTCAAGCATTCTCCAGTGAGAAACATCAATTCTTTGCTGGAAAATCTTTGCATTCTGTGAAATGGACCACCTCCACAAGGAGATTTCAAAGAGTAACCACAGTGAAAGTTGAGGCTTACACCAAGCCATACACAAAGGTAGCAACATTCCCAGGACAGCTTGAGACAGCAACAGAGCCACCTTTGAACACTTACAAGAACAAGGAGCCATATATTGGCACCATCAAGTCTGTGAAGAGGATTGTGGGACCCAATGCCCCTGGTGAAACTTGCCACATTGTGATTGATCATGAAGGGAATGTCCCCTACTGGGAGGGCCAAAGTTATGGCATCATTCCTCCGGTAAGTTGTTTCTGCACTCAGTTGTACTTAAAGGATAGGTTGACGGTGGAGGAGTCCCCAACCACTATGCTCTATTTAGGCAGCTCTATGCCTGGTTGGATGCTTGCTTGTGCAGGGGCAAGCTAAAATGAAAGGAAGTTTACCTTACACGAGCTTATTGCAACTTGAATCAGGATTACAATTGAGCTTTCTGATCAGCTATGTCTCTTAAGTGCTTGCGAAAATCATGACCAAGTCTTCCTGTTGCTTCTGGAATTGTGACAGAAACTCAGGATATGGAATTTTGAATAATAGTTTGCCCAAAAAAATTAGCAGACTATTATAGTACACTATGGGAGTTGTGGCAGTGCATACTACTATTCATGATGGAAGTGATGGTCTGATACTTTGTGCGACACCCATAAGGTTATGACCACACTTGGAAGTGTTGCTGTGGAGTGTTCTCTGCAATTTCATGGATGTTTTCATTGTACTTTTTGTGTACTCAATTTTTTTGTGACTGGAGTACTAAGAACAAATAAGAGACCAAAGTCATGGTCACCAGTCACTTGTATGCATAGTTCTTCACTCTGCCATATGACACACCTGCTAAAAGTGGCTATAGGTTCTATCAAGACTGTTGTTTTTCCCAGAAAGGCAATTGTAGATGGACCCCATACAAGCAACTGCCCTTTTATAATGCTTTTGAGGCCTGAATAGCAACTGAATAAGTTCACCTTGACATGCTTGTTTCTCAGTATTGAAAGAGATCATCACAAATTCTCCTCTTCATTGTTGCAGGGTGAGAATCCTAAGAAGCCTGGAATGCCAAACAGTGTCCGCCTCTACTCCATTGCTTCAACAAGGTATGGTGATGATTTTGATGGGAGGACTGCAAGTTTCTGTGTCAGAAGAGCAGTCTACTGGGATCCAGAGACAGGGAAGGAGGATCCTTCCAAGAAGGGCATCTGTAGTAACTTCCTTTGTGACAGCAAGCCTGGTGACAAGGTCCAGATCACAGGTAAGATCCATTCTCAGAACTGTTGAAAGCATGTAGCTGAATTTTCAGAGGACATTTGTTCATTAACCTCTTGTGCTAATGTAGCAATGAAATTTGCTTGCCCACCCACCCTTCTTGCATGCTGCTCCCTAATGCCTTCACAATGAAATGCCAAAGCTTGTCCTCACACCCAAATTACTGGTGTTCCTCTGGGCATCACTTTGATGTTTGACACCTCACAGTGTTTCTGTGCATGTGAGCGCCTGCCACTTGTGTGCTGTTAAAAGGCAACAAATTATTTATGTGGATGCAAGGTAGGTTTCCAAGGCTGGAAAATCTACTGAAGTAAATAGGGTCTAAGAAAACAAATTGAAGTCACTCTTGTCCTAATTGAAGTTTAGTAGCTCCTAAGCCTGAAGATTATTTTGGTTTCAAGACAGTTTATCAGAAGTCTAGCTCATTGCACCCATTGCTGGGAATTGATGAAGCTAGTGGGGGAAGTTAGCTGCTGCACATGAAGTTTTAATTGGTTGATTATCTTGTTGTGATGAGATGCTGTTGAAGCTGCAAGGGTGGATTCATTTTCATTTCCCACCCTTGATTGTCTACTCTGCACAATTTTGACATTCTTGATGGATTTAGATTTTTAGCATAATCTCCAATCTGAGGAAGTTTCACTGTGGTACACTGAAGAGAGTGAGAGGCACCACTTCCTAAATGTCTGATAACCAAAGTGTTGGTTCTTGCTGCAGGTCCTTCTGGAAAGGTCATGCTGCTACCTGAAGAAGATACCAAAGCAAAGCATATAATGGTGGCTACTGGCACAGGCATTGCTCCATATCGAGGCTACTTACGAAGAATGTTCATGGAGGACATTCCAACCTTCAAGTTTGATGGCCTTGCTTGGCTCTTCTTGGGTGTGGCCAACACTGACAGTCTTCTTTATGATGCTGAGTTCAAGGATTACCTGAAGATGTACCCTGACAACTTCAGATATGACATTGCCTTGAGCCGAGAGCAGAGAAATGCAAGAGGTGGTAAAATGTATGTTCAGGATAAGATTGAAGAGTATAGTGAGGAGGTGTTCAAGCTCTTGGATGAGGGTGCCCATATCTACTTTTGTGGGTTGAGGGGCATGATGCCTGGAATCCAAGATACACTCTCAAGAGTTGCTAATGCGAGGGGAGAGAATTGGGAAACAAAGCTAGCTACTCTGAAGAAGAACAAGCAGTGGCATGTTGAGGTTTACTAAACATTCTTTTAATTCACTGATTCATTGCTGTACTGCAACAAGTCACAGTGGCTGAATAGCAGGAAACAGGAACCACAAACAGTCACCCCTATTATGGCATTTGCCACTTTTATGGCAGCACATTTGGATGAGCATGTGGTTGGAGAAAAGTGGCCTGTAAAAATGTGATCCACCACAAATAGCAATATATCTGTCAATACAAAACCACCTTCACCTGCCTATGGCAGTGCTGGTAGTTCCAGTAAGTTGATGATACACACCCCATCTATGTGTTTCTGCTTGCTAGTGCTCTTGACCCAATAATGTCATATAAACCTTTGTGAACTAGTATTATGGTCTCACTTCACCATTCGAGGGCTGTTTTTATTTGTTCAGCATTCTCTAATGAGCTGTGTTGTCTGGGTAGTAGCTGTTCAACATTGGTGGACATGTGAGTGTTGCTTGCATTCTTTCACACATTAGTCTTCAAGGAGCAATGTTGTCTGCACGCACTAGGTGTAGAAGTGTTGCTCTGTTGTGTAGCATGAGAAGCACAGCACTTCTGTCACAAACCCAACACTGGAGAATGTGTTTCTAAACACTGAGCCCCCCCAGTTTACATTCTCCCATAAGATTTCTTAACTCTCTCCAGAAAAGAATGGGAGATCATCAACTACAACTTTGTTCATCTACCTGAGTACACAGAACACTTTGTGAAAGTGTTGAATACTGCACGATTTAGCCATGACAAATTCAACTGAATAGATTGTTCATAATGTTATGTAAATTGGTACTATGGTCATAATATATATTTTGTTTTATTCCTTCTCATTTTGCAACTAGTTATGAAGATAGTTATACTTCATAGCTATCTCTGATAGTTATCTCTGAATATTTTTCCATCTTCAGACTAAAGACGTTTTTGCAATTTTGCCAAATGCAGTTTGATTGTCAACCAATTCTGTTCAACCCACACCTGTAGATGACAAATATCCTTGGAGTTAATTATTTTTCCTATTTAATAGTTCTTTAACCTTGTAATGTCTACCTTAACTACAACTTCAAAATCACATCACACAAATTTCATACCAGATTGCACAAAAGATTTGCGGATTTCACAGCTTAATGTTACCATTTAAAGAAAGCTGGAGACTAATGTTCTCACTAATGGCAAGGTTGGTTTCCATACAATCTTAACTCTGGTGACTCGCCATCCTCTGGTCCTCCTATTACAGACCCTTATCAATGGACACACCATGTCCTCCATGTAGGTACAAATTGCTGATTTCATCAGAACACTCCAAATCCTCCTCCTCATGTCATATGAGTTTGAGCTCCTGGGGATTAGTAGCACTAATGTCTAAAATCCACTTTCTTGCTTGATAGAACCAAAGGTTTGACATGTTGATTTTGAAGAGTAAGGTCAATCAAGTCAGTTGCGTTCCCCATCTCCAAAATGTGACAACATTTGAGAGGATCCCCCTCCAAATATTCTACAACAACATTCACAGTTGTAGATTGTAATGCCATGCCTCTTAGCTAGCTACTGTTAATGATCCCACTCTCCAGATCCTTGGTCTTGGAACCAAAGATCCTCTCACCCAAGTTGCTAGAACATTCAGATGAACCCCTGCCACACTAACCCTTTCTGCTGCTAGACTCCATGCCATCATCACAAAACACTGGCCCTCATAACTATCTAGGTAGTTTCACAGCTCCAATTCTGCAACTCCAAAGTTACTTTGCTGTGTACCAAGGACTTTGCTCTCTGGCCATGCTGTTTTGATGTTGAGCTCCACATTTCCAGCTTTCTGATTCTTGTTAATCTGGGAGTGTTGAAGCATCCATAGCAAGTACCAATCCCCCTGAAGAAGTTGCAACATCATCTGGCTTCTCTTTTCTCCAAAACCAAGCATCTCACTGGAAGATTGACAGAGTAAGGTTACACCCATAGAAGTTGAGTGTTTAGGTCGACCTCAGGGGACAGGCAGCTAGACACTAGCATTAAGCTTTGATGTGGCATTGCACCAACTTGCAACTGAACACCCACTGAATGAGGAGAGACTGATCTGTTACACAAGACAACAAAGCTTTCAATAAGTATTGGGACAAAAGAGTTTTATGGTTGATCAAGCAAAAGGATTCGCACAATTATAAGGACAATTAACAGTTCTTATGATTGTGTAAAGCACTCAGAGAAAATCTGTAGTGTATTTGGAGGGCACATTATATCCATCAATTTCCCTCCTAGAAAATGGGAGGGAAAATATGCCTACTCCTTAATAGCGAGAGGGTCCTTACACCTATAAGTAGGCATAATTTCCCTCCTACTATTGAGAAGTAGGCATAGTATTCCTCCCACTCCTACACATTGTGACCTAAGTAGGTTTGGTTCATGATAGATTTTGCCTCATGCTCTACAATAGGCAAAGCCCATGGGTGGGGGACATTCTCAAAATGCAGGGCCAGACTCGGCTGTCGCCTTGTCCTAGGCCCCTTACTTTGAGAATGCCCTCACCCTAGGGCTTTACCCTACACAAAAAATTGTAGTGTCTGCCAACAGATTATGTACATAGCGGATACTGAATTTGTTTGAACTCTTCTTCCTCCCTAGTAGTTGCCCAGTAGTGCAAATTGCTTACTTCCTTCTTCACCCAAGGTTTTCCAAGATATTGCATCATCTTCCATCTCAGTTCCATTTTAAACTCCTTGGAACACAAAAAGCTATTGGAAGATCCCAAAAACTTTGGGCTTGTCTGCTTGGACCACTTTTCAGATGAGGAATATAGAAAAGCTAAGTTGGGCACTCATCCAAACAACTGACACTATTGGAGGTGAACTTGTCTTCATATGCAAAGATGACAGGTACACTTGACACAACTACAGCTCTTTATATGGAATTGGAAAGACAGGACTTGAATTTTGAGCAAATGATGTGCATGATAAGTTAGGGTCCTTCCTGCCTCTATTCAACAATTTCTTCAATTTGACTTGCTTGTCTATGGCTTGCCACACACATTGGATCATTCAAATGCAGCTACAGAATCAAATGAGGGTGTGTAAATGCAACAAGAGCTTAAAACCTGGAGCAATTTCTGGTGCATAGTAGACATATTACTGGAGAAGTTTTTTGTGCATGGATGACATTTCATCATATAAACCCTGAAGAAATTAACCACATAGAAAGTGCGATCAGAGTTCTATTATCACAAGACAGAAGGACAGAGAGGTTTCTTCATCAACTGCTTTGCATGAACTTGAAGTCTACATTCTGAGGTCTCTATTATGCATAACACATGCACATAGATGGCCATGTGCTTTACTATGAGAACAATCAATTTCTGATGCAGAACAGATGGGACATCTCAAAATCTGCACATCTTCACGTAAGGCTCTCCACATTTAACAAAAGCTCCATTGGGCCATCATCCCTTATTAGTCCTTCACCTCTTGGATTTGTAATTGCTATCACTCCCTAACATAATAGGTCTAACTCATAGTGGGCATAAGTCTTAACCTTGTCATGAGCAACCTTTAACATTGGGAGTTGATTGTCTAACATTTGAAAACTAACTTCTTCTCAAGACTATCATGCTCTTTTGAGCATTATGCCATAAATCATGCATTTTCATGAGTAATCTTGAACATAGGATCTTCCCACCCCCCATCCCCCCAACCTTATGTTACTGAGACAACCTTTATCCTATCACAGGTAGGCTAGTTTAAGATAAGTCCTATCCAATAAAATGTTCTTATCATTACCTAATTACTAGAATTAAGATATAAATATATCCCCAAACCTCTTATATCCTACCATATAACAATTAGCTTATCCTATGCATTTGGAACTCTAAGATAACTAGTGTTGATTCAACAAAAACGGTTTTCCCTTTATCCTTTAACCTAGGAAAGGTTAGGCTAACTAATGTCCAATTTTTTTCATAATCATCTTCCTCACAACTAGATTGCCATTGGAATATCCTTCTCAAAGAAGTCATAGAACTAAACAATTCACACGTTCTAAACTTATAGCATTTTGATAGGACTCATACCAGATATGTAGTCAATATTTCAGACCATGTAATGCATTTTGAAACTCGCACGTGCTAATCCTAGGTCTTTTTATTTTTGAACAAACCTTTTGAGAAACTACATGTAGATTTCTTGATCAAGTTGGCCATGAAAATGGCCATCAAAGGATAAATCATGCTTGATCTTTGAACAATTTCCTCCAAGACACAATCTCACTCATTTGCATCTTGATAAAGATGCAAAAAGATATGGAAGCATTCAGTTGGACTCACATTTGTCACCTCTCGCAACCATCCTTCCTTCTTAGTCATGTTGAATCACCAAGAGATGTGGAAATTAATACAACAAGAAGTGTAATTCCCTTCATTCCTTTCTTTCCTTTACAACTTTTCCTTGCTTATGGTGTGTGTTCTGTGAAATGTTAAGATCCATCGGGAGATATCACATGGCTTCTCTCTTGAAATTTAAAGTCTTACTTGCATTGCAAGGCAAAATTATGGCATAGCAAAATTATGGATAACAAATGCTTCATTTCAGTCTCCTTTGCACCACAAACAATTTTGTGGTTTTGTCAATGTGCGTGTGGTCCACTTTTATCATTAGGATAATGGATATTCTCTTTCAAATAAGTTCACATGGAGTTTTGTCAATTCAATTCTCAAAACATTCTATTATGATATTTGTTGTTCATCATCATTTCTTCCTAGGGAGCTTCCCTTTTGCATTGCACATGATGGGATTGTTGTGTCTAAAGGTTTTTCTCTTTATTGATTCTCTCCTAGTTTTGTCTCCCAAATTTCTCATAACATGGTTTTCTTTACTTTGTTGCTAGATTATAATATTCTTGTTGGCAAGCCAACAAAGAACAATAATGAGATTCAAATGGGAGTGTTGCACTAGTAAGGCCTACGTCCATTGTTGTGTACAACCATGAAATGTACACATACAATCATCAGATTTTGGGGGGTTCAATCATCAGATTTGGGAAAAGCAATTTGATTTGTATATTAAGTTCCAATAGGTAGCCAGAAATATAGAAGTTTGTTTAAACTTCTTCTACCTTTTATATCTCATTAGTAACCATATTTCGGATACATCTTCTTATGGGCAATTGCTGCTTTGGCTACAGCACAATTTCAATATATATGTAGATTCTTTAATGTGAATCAAGGGTGTAAACACTAATTACACTCTGGAACATGCCCTCGCTTCGAAAGGACCCGATTGCTACCAAGTATGTTCTTGCTACAATCATTGCCACCTTTATTGTTGGTTCAAGTCCCTTGGGGCCCTTGCAGTGTATACTACATTTTAACTATACCAGTTAAATTCAGCTAAACAGATACGTCATTGGCTCAACCAATCAATTTTCAATTGTAGATCTAGGAGCTTCCACATGCTTGTGGGAAAAGTTTGTGAAAATCAAATTTCTAGACACCAAAGTACACTATCTCATTACACATGACCCTGGTTGAATCCTGCTCACTTTCGTTCGGAGCTTTGCTGGACAAGAGCTGTCAGCTGTTGCTCACCAATTTGCACAACTCTAATGACCATCTAGGGTACTGGCTCATATCAAAGTAATGACAGTAAAACAATCTGGAATTTGTGCCTCTGCTCAGATTTGATTTGAGAGGCACATTGACACCACCTTCAGACAACTGCGTCATGGATAGTATGGTCAGATTGAAGACATCATTCTTGATTCTCTGTGGCCAGCATTCCACCATGAGAGATCAACATCCAATGCAACAACCTTCCTGTGACCGCACTTCCACCAGCAATGCCGTCATCGTTCATAGCACTTTCACTCTGCCCAATTCTTCCTTGAGTTTGCTCCTCCACGTCTGCCCCCGCCATTTGAAAACATGCTGACTTTGTTACGAAAACCCTAAACCCAGACCCTTGTCTCTTCTGACCCACACAGGCCATGCCGGCAACTGCTTCATTGCACTGACATGTATTCACCTGTACGTAGAACTTAAACCAGACATCACAAACACTCTGGCCCTACCAGTAGATAAGATGTTGTACATCTACCTACTGTGTCCACACTCTGAACACCCAAAAAATCCATTCCGATCTAAACAGTCTAAAAACTTTCACCAAAGAAACCGGTTCTAATAAGGTAAAGCTTCCAAAAGTTAGATCCAATTCGATAGTCCCGGGACAGGACCCAACAAACGTGTTTTGTAAAAGAGAGAAGAAGATACTTCAAAGTCGAGCTCGTACAGAATCCAAGGCCCACACTAGCTTCTTCTGAGACCACTCTGCAAGGTGGAATGTTGTTCCTGAGTAGACCTACAGAAGCTGTCAAGGGCAAGCCGATTGATAGAAATTTCATCATCTAGGTCAAAAGTTGTGATCAGAAAGCTCCATTTTTTGACGCGAAAGATTCTTCAGACACACAAGGGTTGAATAGGGTTTTTAAGGTTGAAGAATATATTAGCAAGAGGATGGAAAACGTATTTTTTCCCTCTTGGCAAGCAGCGCACCACATGCGTTACTCGAGCCAACAGATGCTGAGGAGGAGAAGAAGCTGAATCTGAGAAGGAATAGGAGTCGTGGCCATTGAATCTGATGCAACAGTGCATGATCTGCGATGAACTCAATAATGTTGTGCAGTGCTCGTTGCAATTGTGCGCAGTCTCCATCTCTCTTTCCGTCATTTCATTTTACTATGCGGTTTGTAGATAAGAGACCAGGCTCAGTCTTCACTCCACCATCATCGTCAGGTCCCATTTTCTCCTCCACCTTCGTGGGCATGTGCCAATGCAGTTCCTTCGTGTTGCGATCCCCTTCAGTTATTTCTCCCTTTCGTCAATATCTAGACAAGTTCGACCACAAGCTAGGATGTTGCAGCAAAGGGCAAGCCGGGGAAGATGCAGCAGCATCAAGATTAACCCGCAGCAAGTTGGGCTCCAAATCGAAGACAAATGCCGGGAGAAAGAAAGACATTGCAAATGGGAGTCGGAATGGAGAAGGAAGGCAGAGTTCAGAGGTTGACGATGAGAGGTTCATGAGAGAGGCATTGCATGAGGCACAGAAGGGTGCAAGGGCAGGAGAAGTACCAGTGGGTGCTGTTCTTGTATATCAAGGCTCAGTGATCGCTCGGTCACACAATCGGTAAGTGCATCAAGGCTTGCTTTCTAAGACTCCAGAAACGCTCTCTCCCACACTTATTCTCCCTCTCAACCCTTGTCCATATTATGGGGATTTGGAGGACCGTTTTGACTGATCTGATTGTCAGCTGAAGATCATTGAAATTGGAGTTAGCTTTCTGAAGGTTTTGAGAATCCATGACAGTTGTAAGCAGCAGGGGTTTCTTTGTGTTTATTCTCACAACAAACTTGTCTCTAATGAAATTTGTAGAATCAGAGGAGGCATGTAATCATGTGGTTGATGGGCCAGTGTATGAGTGCAGAGTGGAAGCACAAGGGGACCCTACAGCCCATGCTGAGATGTTGTGTATCCGGAGTGCGGCAGCAAAATTAGGTGGCTGGAGACTACTGGTACTTGGAAAAACACTCATGACCCATCATATGCACAATTCATATGCTTGGTAGATCCAATTCTGTTCATTGGTGAGGCTTGGATGACTGTTTTGAACAGCTTCAGGATGTCTTTTTGAAATGGAGTAATCTTATGAAGTTACGGGATTTGCATTCAGGATGCAACACTGTATGTGACTCTAGAGCCTTGCCCTATGTGTGCGGGTGCCATTCTACAAGCTCGGATCGGTCAACTTGTCTGGGGAGCACGCAACTCCCTGCTAGGAGCAGATGGCAGCTGGATCAGGTACAATGCCCAATCCTCTTTCCTCAAATTAAGCTTCTCTAATGTGAATTTCCTGTCATTTTCAAAGACTTTAGTGGACCAGATCTCAGTTGTGAGAAGTTGCTTTTTGGTGTTGCAGTCTTTTTCCAGCCTCCTACCAATGTGAAGGTGAGTGTGATAGGGAATTAGGTGGTGACACAACAGAAGAGGTAACCAGGCACCCTGTCCACCCCTTCCATCCAGACATTGAAGTGCGGCGCAATGTTCTAGCTGATGAAAGCTCTTTCATTATGCGCTCCTTTTTCCAGATGAGAAGATTGAGAGCAAAAGAAGTAGATTCAATCAAGGCTGGTCAAAATATCAGCAGAATGTCTCTCTGGTCTTTATTTGCCCGCTGGTCTGAGAACCCGTTTATAGCAAAGCAACTCAAGAGTTTGGGGCGGTTCATAATATGGTAATGATTATCTCTAGAAGAGCTGGTTCAAGGGCCACTGTTGGAATTTTCTGAAGAATCAATTGAAAAAAGAGTCTTCTCTTAGACTAGTAGACTTGTGATTTTGGCCCGAAGGCCATTACAATAGTTACAAAGATTGTGAAGGACTTGGTGGACACACAACTCAAAATTCAGGTTTTGCCTTTGTACTACACTGTAGAAATCCTGCCATGCTCTTGTGGAACTAGAAGGTGAAGTGGCAGCCGTACAAAAGATGCTGACAAGTGATCAATGTCTCAGCACTGGGTGAAAGTGGCCACCATACAAAATGTGCCAACACATGTGCAGATCAATGTCTCTGCACTGGGTGAAACTCTGAGATACTCTTCCAGGCTTCAAGGGCAAGCAGAAGAAATAAAAAGAAGCAACAGTTGGAAGAATGCTGATCAGTAATATAGTCCATGGAGACTTGAAAGGGCACCCCTTGAAAAGGGAGTTCATACAACCAGATGCATGTCCACCATCACAAGGGATTTACTAAGATGGGACTGCACTGGGGAGCAAGGCTAGCTACACGGATGGTCAAGCCCCTGTCATTGAGAAAACAGTAAGCAAGGTTAGTGGTGGATTGAATGAATGCATGAGGTTTGCTTCACACCTTCAAACTGTTGGACACCTTACACCTCTGCTGTTTGGGCCATGAGGATTTTGAAGCTTGACAGATTCTATTCATATTGAAATCAGTTGGACATTCTTTGCTCATGATGGAGTCTCCATGGTCTGTTTCAGCAGTAGCTGATGGTAAGTCATGATCACCATCAAGACCATTGTCATCTACAAAACAAGGTTAATCAAAAGCCAAGTTTCCTTGCAAGCAGCTCACTGGATAGAATGTCATCTATCTGGACCATTCTACAACAGACCATACACACTTTAACAGCTGTGAGGTCTAATTCTCCCTTTGAACCAATTAATTCTCATGCTGAATTGGTCATTCAGCTCAGGTGCAAATTCTGTAATGTGAGGGAGCACCCATGCTGAATGACTGATTTAGAATAAGAAACCCTTTACAGAAGAGGCAACAGTTGTTGTATATGTGGAGGTATTTTATGATCTGAATTAGAGAGTGAAAAGAATCCTAAGAGTGAGGATCAAGAATATTTCCAGAGAATTCTCCAATCTGTTTTGGGCATTGTTACTAAAGAAAATCTGTGGCTGCTCTCTTCCAATTTGTCATCAGAGATCTCATGACCCTCTTTTAACCTGTGATTTCCTCATCTTCAAGAATGGTATCAAGAAGAGTAGGACATGAAATAGAGCAGATCATAGTGTACAAAGTATCTTCTAGATCTTTCTTTGTTATTTGTCACTTTCTTCTATGTAGAGCTTCCCTTCTGTTCTTCCCATAATGGACATTGAGTTCTGGCCAAGAGTTTGCGGTCATCAGTCCAGCTTCTTGCCTGCTAATATCATTGTGATCTCATCCTTGTGTGAGATGCAAGCCTCACCTCCTTTAATTTTCTTGCTTACCTGTCTGCTTGTGATCATTTAACTCCTTGAAGCAACTCCAAAAATACATTGGGGTAAGTCTTTAGTCTCTACATCATTACTTGGGCCCTTTATTTTGGTAATGCCCTCCCCCTAAAACCTTAACTACGAGGAAATCACATGAGAACCATGGTCTGAACAAATTCATGAACCCATTAGAAAGTTGTAAGCTACAATGGTTTTTTTAACTGTTATTTTGGGGGCTAAGCTGATAGCAGTCTCTTGAAGTTGTGGCATCCTAGAATTTGGAAGGTGCCAAGGGAAGATCTTTAACTCTACCCAATAAACTTTCAACACTGGGCCCCACAATTTGAAAACTTTCAACACTAGGATCCATAGTATGATGGTACTCGAGACTTTAAACAATGGGGTTGTCTTGCTAAAATGGCGAGCAAACCCTACCTTAAGTGTTTGGATACCAACCTGCCTACCCTAGAACCATGTTTTACCACCTGGGAGGTTCTAATTTCTAATATGTTGAACTGCAGAAAAACAAAGAGTTTACATAATAGAACTTAAATATAAAGAATTCACTTCAGTTACTACTCCTGAAGCTCGGATGGTCAAGAAAGCTTTGAAAACACCTGACAACAATAGTGTGGAGTACGAAGATCCACACGAGTCAAGTACCCTGTACAGAGATTCACATATGATGGCTTTGTAGTTCATCATTATGCATACATGGTGAGAGTTATACAAGAGGTTGAACCCATTTGTTTTGAACAAGCGGTTGGAAACTCTAAATGGGACAATGCCATGGATGAAGAAATGGCAGCTTTGGATGCGAATGCTACTTGGGAATTAGTAGCTTTACCAGAGGACAAGAAAGCAATTGGGTGCAAATGGGTGTACAAAGTCAAACACAATGCAGATGGATTTGTGAGTAGATACAAAGCAAGATTGGTTGCCAAAGGTTATGCCCAAACTTATGGCATAGACTATGAGGAGACTTATAGTCTAGTTGCCAAAATGACAACTGTAAGAGCAATCATTGCTATGGCAACAGCAAAAGGATGGTCTTTACATCAAATGGATGTAAAAAATGTTTTTCTTCATGGAGATTTACAGGAAGAAGTGTACATGGAACAACCACCAGGTTATGTGGACCAAACACATCCTAATTTGGTTTGTAGGTTGAAAAAAGCTTTGTATGGCTTGAAGCAAGCACCTAGAGCTTGGTCAAAGAAGATAGGTGAGTATCTTGTCACAAGTGGATTTCAAACATCCGATGCAGATTTTTCACTATATGTGAAAAAGACAAATCATGGGATTGTGGTCATAGTCATACGCATAGTGGAGAATTTGATTTACATGACCATCACAAGGCCAAATTTGAGTTATGCAGTTGGAGTGGTAACTCGATTCATGCAAACACCACGAAAGCCACATTTGGATGTAGTGAGGCACATACTGAGGTACATAAAACATACCTTGCAGTGTGGAATTTTTTATGAAGCCAAGAACCAGTTACAAGTACATGGATACACAGATGCTAATTGGGTTGACAATGTTTCAAATAGAAGATCGACCAGTGGTTTCATGTTTTCTTTTGGAAATGGTGCTGTTAGTTGGAGTAGTAAGAAACAACCAACAGTTGCACTATCAAGCACGGAGGCAGAATACAAAGGTGCAATAATTGCTGCATGTGAAATAGTTTGGTTACAAAAACTACTCTCAAATTTGGGACAGTCAGTGGATGCTCTTGTTGTCATCTATTGTGATAACATTAGTAGCATACTATTTGCTAACAACCCAATCTATCATGCTAGGACAAAGCACATTGAGGTGCATTACCACTTTATAAGAGAAAAAGTTTTAGCAAAAGAAATTGACTTCATTCATGTCAGTACCGAAGATCAAGTTGCTGACATTTTCACAAAGGCTTTAGGTATAGACAAGCTAAGGAAGTTTAGAAAAATGTTTAATGTACTAGAAATGGATTTGAACTTGAGGGGGAGTGTTGAGAATTCAAGCTCAACTAGTTAGGTTTCATTAGTTACTAGAGTAGGAAAGTAACTAGGTTACTTTCACGAGGTTGAATTACTTTCGTTACTTATTTTAGTTTGGTTATTTGTGGTTTGGTCTTTTAGTTAAATACCTTGGTGTTGATGGTTTGGCTCTCTTTTCTTCGTTACACAAGTTTGTGTATTTCATGTGATAAGAACCTTGGAAAGTTCTTGATGTTGTGTTTTGTGTTGTGAGCATTATGTTGTAATTTCCTTTCAATAAAGATTTATGTTTGCACTTGAGTAAATCTCCTATTTGTTAATAGACATGTGGAAGAAAAGAAGCCATAACAACCTATGAGCAATGGAAAATTATTTCTCCAATAATTCTTTAAAGAGGGACCTATTTCCAACATTATTCCTCAATGCCCAAGATTAGGAACAAGAACTATGATGAAGTGGAAAGGCAAAGCGCTTGTAGAAGAACATGTTGAAAAACCTGTTAAGAAAAAACCAATGTCCAAGGTGAAGGAGAACCAAAAGATGTTGTAATGGATAAAGATGGACTCCAACGAACTCAAATGGGCTAGACAAGTCGGTTTGGAAAGCATGTTCAACTTACAATGGACAACACCAAGAAAAGACTTACTACGAAACTTTTTACAAACCTGGGAAGCAAAGGAAGATGGAAGAATTCTAGGGCGAGTACATGGTCAAGAAATTCTCATTGATCATGTACTAATTCATGAAAAACTTGGAATTTCCAAGGAAGGAATAGTAGATGTTACTAATGCAACTTTGAGGAACCCAAAACCGCCTTGAAAATAATTATAGGACCACATGCTTTCATGGAGAATGAACAATGGAGTGTAGTGCGCATATAAGAGGAATTTCGTGCAAGATTAGTAGTTATTCTACAAATTTTATATCAAAAGGAAAGGATAGCTTATTTCAATAATTAGATTGCCATTACTTTCGACCTAGCCAACAGGGGGCAACCTATTAACTGGTGTTCTATAGTGTTAACCTAGTTATTGGTTGAATTAACTCGTTGGATTGAATGTCAGAAATAAACAAAAACTAACCCAATTTTTAGTAAGACCAAAACAAATAATTGCTACTCAAGGCCTATCTTAG
>Ga0116227_10007412_pt1 | contig 21441 bp, 16 predicted proteins | sample S1TSphgellanicum_FD_89693 | JGI IMG/M metagenome (GOLD analysis project Ga0116227, IMG submission 89693) | Host-associated microbial communities from peat moss isolated from Minnesota, USA - S1T2_Fb - Sphagnum magellanicum MG | ecosystem: Host-associated > Plants > Peat moss > Unclassified...
CCTTCAAGTGATGGAACCCAAAATCAAACATATGCAAACTTCCAAGACCCAAACCTTCAATATATGAATACATTGCCTTCAATTGATGGAACCCAAAATCAAACATATGCAAATTTACAAAATCCAAACTTTCAATATATGAATACATTGCCTTCAACTGATGGAACCCAAAATCAAACCCAAGCTACTTATCCAACAAATCAAAATCCATCTTACCCAATAGATGGTAGTCCTTATTATAGTGGTTACTAAGATTATGTTGCATTGGACAATAGAACTTCATGTGAAATTGTTTTCTTATATAGGTATGTGGGATATCAAAATTATGTATTCCTTAAACATGGATTTTGTATGTTTGTTGATTTGGCTCATTGAATTGATAACAACTATGTTAATTTGAGAAAGGTAGAACAACATATAAGCATAATAGAATAATCAAACCATAAAAGGTTAACTACTCAAAACTTTTGAAATAATAGGCTTTGTGACAAAGGCATGCTTCATAGTTGTAAAAGTTTCAAATTTTAACCATCTTATGACACATGGTTTCCGCAAAAGGAGAATATTTGCTATTAGATTTGTAATATTTTTGAAAATTTCAAAATACTATAGTTACATTTTTAAAACACAAAATGAAGTCATTATTATGACATAATAATTGTGAATTTCAAAGGGGATCCTTGCATTTATGTGATGGGCAACAAAATGTAATTTTCAAGATTCTTGAAATAAAGAAATCAAATACACATTATTTTAATTAGCTAAAACATTTACACATAGTTTTACATATTTGTGTTGAAAAGTTTCAAGAGTGTATGCTATATGCACTACAATTTGTATTGATTCCTTGGGTTCTTCACATCTAGTTGAACATTGGAAGACATTTTTAAAAAACATTTGATAAAGAGTATTCAACTCCCTTGTGTGCCAAATTTAGGCCAAATGATTAGTAGAAAAAATTTACACAAAATAATTATGTTGTCATTGATATTTACCCTAATCACATTTTTTAAATTTTTGATGAATTATCAGCATTCACATTACATGCATAAAGGAAATTAGTTATTTTCACCTTTCAACCAATTTATTTACAGAAAATGAATGGGAGAGAACCATGCATATCCACTAGAAATTTGATGGATTCCATTCCATAGCTTGTTAATGGTGCAATTATATAGCTTGCAAAGATGAAGAATGCAAATGCTTAATATCGTACAAGAGCATTATGAACTAGAATATGCAACTTTTTTAAATGGGCAAATAGAAGCAATTTGTATTCCCCCACTAAAAGTGCCATGTATAAGAATATGATTTGAAAATGAATCCCTTTTGACCACCATGTACACCCCTTTGCATGCAACCTTATAAAGACCTATTCAAATTTTTAAAATGCAATTGGAGGGCACATTACTAAGAATATTTATTCTTTCAATATTAAGTGGGCACTTCGAAAAATGTCACGCTTGTCTTTTCCCATGAGATGTAATGGGTATCACAAGAAAAAATGGAAAAAACAAATTGGAGTAAGTTTTTATGTTCAGTAAAGCTTATGGTCGAAGGTCTTTACCCTACACCAAATAGTTGACCTCCAAGAAAACCAACCTTTCATTCTTGTTTTAGAAGCAATGGGCAAACACATTTAAAGTGAAACCTTGTGACGTGGCTAACTATAACAACTTTTTATATTGTATTTTAGCTAATTTTCATAAATCCATCAGTTGGTTATGTGGGTTTCAAAAATTCATGGTTTGATTATAGTCATACATGCCCCCATCATTTTACATTGGATTTTCAATCATAAAAAACCAACATGTGATTATTGTTTAATAAACAAATTAAACTTGTTTGATATCGCTCAATTATTGTTAACCATTTCGTTTTGGAGTGTAATTTCAATTACTTTGTCATTGGAACACCACAACATTTCACATTTTGTCATCAAAATTGTCATTTGATAAGTCTTTCAAAGTCGACTTTTCTTTGTGTAGTATATAGTTTGCATGAATCATGTTTCCAATTGTACACTTACATTGTTTCACCTAATTGTACATTACCATTACATAAGACACAAATACTATGGATTAATTATACCAATGCTTAAATGATTTTACATTATTCAAATGGCCTTACATGGTTATACAATTTTAGACACCTATGGTTAAAGTGTACATTGATGTGTATAGATATTTGATTGAATTTTTGAGCACTTAAGTTTACCATGAATGTAAATGAATTTTCAAATTTACCTTTTGTGGCCATTATGTAACCTATCCTTTTTTTCCAAATAAGTTTGGCATCATGTTATATGGGACAAAACCAAACTCAAGTTGTTGTGTTCAATACAATGGAAATAAAACACATTTAGAATCAACAAACATGTTTCCTCTACTATTCTCATATGATGGATGAAAGCTCCCAAGTACATTCATCAATGTTTTTCCCCAAGGAATCATGATGGTTATATTGTGATGCATTGAAGCCCAAGGGACCTTGTGATGTCCATGGCATGAATGCAAATGTTATAAACTATATGTCAAATAGGATTAGTTTTCTTATATGACCCCACTCCCATTGGTGTGACGCACCCCATACAAAAAAATTCCCCACAAAAAGAAATGCAAAGGTTTCATGCTTACCTTAAAAAAGGTTATGAAACATTGTGATGGGTATTTATTTCCATTCATCTAATTTCATATGTGAAACGTACATGTCACATACACTTAGGGAAGTAATGAATATGTTTGAAGATTTTTTTTTAATTTTTCACTTTAGCTATCATTCAATCTAGTGCATTGGATCTTTAAAAAAATTCAACATGGTATTTTTTGTGTTATAATGGATAAAATCCATAGAGATTTAGAACCCCATACTTTGTTAAATTTGATTTGTGTCTTGAATTTGTAAAAGTAATTGAAATTTGTTTTAGTACAATTTGTAACCAAGTTGCGACATGAATTGACAAGGTGGATGAAATCCAAATCAAAGTTTTCAATCAAACAAGGGGAACCATGCTAATAAAATTGTGATTAGTAATGAATGTCAATCTTATGTTTGTTGGGTTGTATATGCCATGGTTCATGCCATAGGACTCACCTTTTAAAAAGATTTTGTAGCCTTATTTGCACTATAGTTATATTGTAACCAAGAAAGAATGTAGGGGATCAACTTTAAGGGATTCCATGTTTGTTTTTCACAAATTTTCCTATTTAATGAACTTTCAATTCTCACAAAATTATTCTTTCAATTCTATTAATTATTGTAAACCATTTGAACCTCTCCAGTGACCTAAAGGAATATCACAAAGTATTCCTTTGATAGTTTTATCACTGTTGAAGATTTTCAAGGTATTAACACCTTATCTTTGATGCAATTTTCTAATAACAAGTTGTAACATTAGGACCCAAGTAATGTAAGATAAGTATATAAACTTGGGTATTAATCTCAAAATGTAGCCATATATAGTCAACAACTCAAGCATCCCCACATTTCAAGCAAGATCTATAAAATATTACTTTACTTCTTCAAAAAGAATGTACATATCATCATTTTTTTTTGAGCATCCATCGCATAAACATATATTTTCAAGTCAATCTTCAAAGCTAGTTCCATCTCATAACTCCTCTCTCTTTAATTGAAGCTTTTAGAAAAACAAATTATAAAAACCTTTTAAGTTACAATGATCTTAATAAAAAGAAAATGGAAAAAAATTACGTTGTGCCAAAACTTTTGCCTCACATTTGACTTGTCTTCTTTTGATTCTAACTTTCCATCCCCCCACTCATCTTCCACACATTAGCAAAAAAAACCTTCCAACCCAAGCTTCCTTAGCAAGGAAGTATGTTGCAATAATTGCTTGCCACCATGTAGAAAGATTAAATCTTCCTTCATTACCATGTTGGAGCTTGCATCCACAAATAAATAAAAAATAGTGGTTCATAATCATACAACATTAGCTACTCAAGAATAAGAACCAAAACTTAAACACCATTTGGTGTCAAAATAACATCATTTATTGTTGTTGTTGTTGTTGTTTAGTTTTTTGGTTAAGAGGCCTTTAAGATGATGAATTATCTTGTTCCATGCATATTCATCCAATGTAACTTCTAGAACAACTTTATGAAAAATTATTAGATATCAATTGTGGGAGAACCAAAATCAACATGACAAAATTGAATGCAGTCATAATCTCAAAAAATGTTGAACAATCACCTTCATCATGATAAACAATGATGAATTGTCACCAGTTCCCATGGACTTTAGTGAGTCCAACCAATGGGGCACAAGTGAACATGCAATGTATGAGGTGACAATTTTAAACAAACCATTACCTAGACATGTGTAATAATTAAAATCAAACAAGCCATGACCATTACTTGGTTTTAAGAACTTCAGTCTTTTTTTCCTAAAAACTTTTATATAATAATATGAATGGTATGCCAAAAAAACAAATTCACCCAATTTTTAAATATAATATTGACCATTATGTAAGGTGGGATGATCATTTCTATCCTTTTTTCTCATCCTCCAATACATGCCTTTTCATGATTCTAGATTTTGGTACAAACTTTGAACATGCATTGCTTACAATATATACAAGCTTTTGAATTAAATCTTTTTGTAATTGGATGTTGTCCATGTCATTTGAGGCCATATTAGAAAAATCACAAACTTTTCCATGATGTACATATACATTAGGATTCTATTAAACATTGTTAAATGAGATTTATTTGTATGGATACAATGTAATGTTCATAATGCACTATTATACATTACAAACAAAAAAAAAGGCTTCGTACACTGCAAACATTGGAATTCATTTTCATATCAAAAACCAAACTTAGGCCCTTTACATTTTTATGCACTACCAATGATGATAAATTGATTAATTGATGAAAAACCAAATTGATTTTGTGAAAATTAAGTTCCATCCAAATGAAAATATTAAATGAAATTGCATGCAATTTGAATTGAATTCCAATTCAACAATAGGATTAAGATTCAATTGAATTGAAAAAAAATGAAATGAAAATTGGTGGAAAATCTATTGAAAATCTTCTTGTGAAGATGGTGTTGGAGAAGAAATGTGACCTTGTTACCCAACTAAATGAATTTGAATTTTGAATTTTTATTGGATTTTTCAACAACAACGACACTCAAAATTTAATATCTCCAACAATTTAAGTTTGAAAATTACAAAATCACCTCTATAAAATCATACTCATTGTGCACCTTCCCACACCAAAAGCACACCTTGACTTCCTTAAATTGGTTAGTTTGATTTGATTGAGTTTTAAAAACCAAAATTTTTCAACATTCAATAACTTTTGCACCATAGGTTTAAACATTATAGAACCACCTCAATGCACCCTTACTAATCATTGAGGACTCTTAAATAGTGCCAAGAATGTGGTGGGGGGATACCTTGGTTTGAGAGATACATTACAAAACCACCTCAATGCACCCGTACTCAATGAAGGATTTCCAATAACATTAAGAGCATTATGGGGGGCATTATGGCTTGGGAGATTTCAACATGACAACAAACAACCTTAACAAATAGATTGTTAACAATAAACTAGATTATAATTGAATGGTGTTTTTTTAGTGTTGGGCGGTTCTTGAACTAATTTTCAACCTAATTCTCACAATGAAAACTAATTGGCACCATAACATGTGAGAACCAAAATGATAATTGACCTCAGGTTCTCACATGAATGAGAACCGATCATGAGAATTGGTTCTTTTTTTTTGTAATTTATTTTGAGAAAATGAGACAAGTTCTTTCATAGAATTTACATCTCATTATGAAGGTCATACGCCATTTTAAAGATCCTAAACAACAACAATTGGCTAGGGAGGTAAAGTTATTGTTTAGTGTTAAGGGAGGGCGCAAGCAAAGTAAAGTAAATGGCTCACTGTTATGTGTCAAAAAACAATACAAGTAGACACCATTTTAACCCAATTAGTTTCAAATGTACAACTTTCAATTTACTTTTATCTATCCAACTTCCCATAAACTAAATGCAATGACCTATGGTTTCATATTTTTATTTCAAAATAATTTTGAATATATTTTCTTGTGTCCATATAAAAAATCATTTTTAATTGGATTTTGGGTGGACTACTTTTTTGTCTACTTTACCTTGCCAACACCTGGGAACAATTATAAAAAGAGACTACAACTTTTTTTTCCCAATTATGAGTTTTTAAATTTTGTTTTTATAAACATTGTAGTTTTTTTTCTTTTCATGTTGGTGGTGTTATTTTCACATTAATGTTAATGCCATTCTTGTGTTGGTGCCATTGCTTATTACATGTTGGTGCTTCTACCTTTCCCATGTTGGTGGTGTTATTCATTATGCATTTGTGGTGCTATCCTTTTCACATTGGTTTGTTGTTCATTTCATGTTAGTGTTTTTATTCTTGTCACTTACATGTGTTATTGCCCTTCTCATGTTATGTTAGTGTTCTTGTTGCATTGGCCATATTGTTCTTCCCATCTAATCCTTCTACTATTGTTGCTTGGTGTTGTAGCTCTTTTCACCTTGGTGTTTTCAATTTTCCAACATGGTGTTGTTGTTCTTTTTGCATTGGTGCTTAGATACCTACTAGCCCAACCCTTGTTGTTGTTCTTTTCGCATTGGTGCTCAAGCACATACTAGCCCAACTTTTATTATTGTTTTTCTCACATTGGTGTTACTGTTCTTTTTGCATTGGTTCTATTATTGTTTCCCTGGTTAGTTTGGTACTTTCCCCCTCTTGCCCCATGCAAGTTGGAAATTGAAGCATTGTTAAGGGGTGAAATTGCAGCCCCCCAATCATTATTTTCTACCAGGAAATAAAATCAAGGGAATAAGGTCAACACCTTCTTATTCAAAAAAAGTAACTACCTTCACTTATTCACTTTAATACAATTATTCAAATAATAAATAAGAATTCAAATAAAGAGCAAAAGAAAAAGGGAAGGTCTATTATATAGGAGTAGACCTATTGTCTTGTCTATAATTTATTCTAAAGGTGTTGAAGAAAGAAATTATAAAAAGGCAACATGGGAAATGAACATAAATGGATCAAGTAGTTACTCTCCAAGGCTCTATAGTATTTTCAATGCTTTTAGATGTTGCCTTCGTGGGTTTGTAGGCCTCACCAGCTATTGTCCCACCTCAATAACACCTACAGTCCTTTTAATGATTTTGCTTATCGTCTACGATACCTTGGAATGTTTCCCCACTATTGCTTATTATTTGTAGCACATTACATCCATTTATAGCCATTGGTTACCACTTGTAGCAATCCTTTCCAGTCTATAGACAACTACTTGTTAATGTTCTCCTTACTCCAAGTATTGGCTGCTACCTTCTTGTGGTAGTTAATAGCTTATTTCTTTAGAAGCTACCACTTAGTATGATGCTTTATTCATTATTCTAAAAGAAACGCATAAATGCCATGGAAAAGGGGCAACATACCTTGTATAGTCTCAAATTACTTTACCTTCCACACCTCCTTATAAAATGAATGCACACCAAACACGTAAAAGTTCCTCAACCATTTTCCATTAAGATCACACGCAAATACAAATACATTTTTTCACTATTCATTCCTCCCTAATTATACAACACATACTTCTCAAAGGGAGTCCTCCATTCCAACAACCAACTTTAATAATATTGAATGTTTTAGAAATCCACCAACACCTCCTTTAATCCTCTTCCACAAAACCACACAAGGCTCATATCAATCTCATGAAAATAAGGCCCTTGTCTTAATCCCTTCTTAGACATCTCCTAAATGATTGGATAGATTACCCCTAACCACTCACTAACATGAACTATTTAATCCCCATTAGTTTCAAACCTTTGGTAAAGGACGGTAAGTTCACCAATAGAAACTACTAATTACTAGGAGGCCTATGGTACTAACTAGTCGAATGATTTCTACCCTTAACAAGCATTGACTTAGTCAACAAACCTTTGAGGTGAATTTCTTCTCATTTGTTTTTTTTTGGTTAATTTTGTTAATTTTTAAATAAATCACATAATTTTAATTTTTTTGGCTACTATTAAGGTAATTTTGAATTTCAAACTAAACATTGAATATTTTTTTGAAAATGAAAATACATGTGATGTATTCATGAATGAAGCAAGGATGGAAAACGAACCTTTATAAGAACCTGAAGAAAATGCAAGTGTCCAAATAGAAGGAAACAAAAATCTAGAAAATGATGAAAAGAAAATGAAATAAAATTTGAAAAAAGTTACATGCGCAAAGATTATTTTGGAAACCAAATAATAGAAATGAATTAGGTAAGGCATTTTAGTATGTTAATGATAACAAATAAGTTGATTTAATAACTCTTCAAGTTATGTGTTGTATTATCAGTAGTCCAATTTTGAATTTAAATCCAAAAACTCAAGCTAGAAGAGGATTCATTATATAAAACACAATTATTGGTATAATTGTGTTGATAAAAACATGTAAATTTATACCATTATAATATTTTAAATCTTTTTGATGAAGAAGTGAACAATTTTTTGAGAGAAGATGAAAGACAACTTTAAAAGAAAGACCAAATATGTTTGCAATTTAGTTCCATATCTAATCTTTTTGCTACTAAAGAACCTTTCAAGAAAGATGATTTACAACAAAAACAAATTTTGGAGGACACACCTTTTAATTGTCAAAAATCACCTTCTTTTATAGTCTATGGAAAATATTTGGTTGAAATGATTTAGTATGCATTGTGTCCAAGATTTTTTTCCTTCCAATTTTTTTTTTCCATGAATTATTGTCCAATTAAATGGAAAAAAAATTGTTTGTTTTGCCAAGTTTAGTAGATTGCCATTTCGTAATTGCAAGTTTTAATTTGTGAATGTCAAAAGGTGGACATGATATTTTGCATTGGGGTGGGGTTGATTGATAACGAGAACACATTACCCTTGGCCTTTTTGAAGCACTAAATATTAGTAAACAAACCCTAGCCATACATTTAATAGAAATATTGGACACTTTTGAATTGAAGAGAAAAATTGTTGTTTATGTTAAGGACGAAGGATCTAATCAAACATTATAACTATAGCTTTAAAATTAGTTGTAAATTGTGATGTGTTGGATTTGGAAGAAATTTTTTGAGAACTTATTTTGGTCATGCATTTTCTAAAACATGCCAATATGCAATAAAAAAATGAAAAAGTTTGCATATGTTTAAAATATGTATATATCAAAACTACCCAAGGAGATTTGCAAATGTGCATAACTTGGCCCAAAAAATCGGGAAAAAGTAGACAAGAATGGAATAAGGCATGTGTTAATTCAAGTTTCCCCCCAAGGAGATTGAATACTCTAGTGAAGACAAGGTAACTTTTTATTTTTACTAAATTTTATTATGTTTACATTTTTAAAAAAACATTTGCCATGCTTAGTTTGACATTTTTCTTTGCTTTTGCAAATTTTCTATTAAAGTTATCATTTTTCAAGAAAATTTACAATCTAAATAAACTATTATATTATGTTACAACATGTGGAATTCTATGAGAATCAATGTAAGAATACCACCTCCACTAACATAACACATATTTTGGATTATTCTTGATTTCTTTTGCCATGTCATATCTCCTTATATTTGAAACTACTATAGGAGTCATTGGTTAATAAGTGATGCATTGAATTCTACCATATCCATAAGTTAAAATTCAGGGATGAAATTCATTTTGCAACCTTTAACAACTTAATGGAAGGAGATGCAAATGTTGTTTTTGAGTTATCATGTTTGGCTTCCAACATAAAAAAGAAGAAGTTGAGGTTTTGGATTCTTTTCTTTCCTTCTTAAATAAATATGAAGGAAAAAAATCCCATAATAACCTTTGTTTGATGTTGGACCATAGATTAAAAACCCTTCATCTTGTGTCCTCACTTATTAGTCATGAGCAAGGTAAGGCCATTGTTGAAGAATATGGCAGAAAAATCTTTAATTGATGTTTCTTAGGTGTTGTTATCATTTGCATCCTTTGGCTAAATTTGAAAATGGTGTTGTTGATCAAAATGTTGAAGATGACAATAATTTGGATATCTTTGAAATGACATTTAACATATGTGGACCAACAATGAAACTAATGAATAGAGACCTCTTGATTTTCAAGCGTTGTCAAGTGGATGTCAAAAACATCAAATGTCCATTTCAATTGTGGGAAAAACATGAAAGTATGTTTTGTATAGTTGGTATTTATGCTAGACAAATCTCAGGGATAGTTAGATCCCAAATTAAGACATAAAGGATATTTTATTTAACTAGAATCCTTCCTAGTTTAAAAAAATGTTGTTTACAATCAAAATATTTGGAGAAATTGATCTTTGTCAACAAAAATTGGCCCAATGATCCTAGGATAGGTTATAAATCCCCTTCTAGCTTGGTAGATTTAATTGAGACTCATGTAGATTTAGAGGAGGAGTTAGAGGATTTGAAAGAACTTTTGAAAGGGATGAAATTATGGAGTTTTATATTTGAATTAAAAAATTTGTTACAACTTACAAATTTTCATCTATTTTTAGTGATCATTAAATGGTAAGTAAAATATTAATTAATAAATAATATTAATTTAAAATTAACTTAAATAAAAATTTGACTAGTGAAAAATGTAATAACTAAGTTGTGAAAATCGGATGTGAAAATAGACTATTATTGTATATGTGAAAATTACCCTTTTTGAAAATCAAGTGACTTTGGAGAAAATTAAAAATTAATACCCTAGTTGGTATCACCATCCAATATATATATATATACCAAGAAAACCAATCAAGTTTTCATAACATGATGTAAAAATCGGAACCAATTATTTTTCACAAAAATATTAGAATCGCCTAACACTAGTCTTTTTTTATCCTTGACTAGGTGTCCCCCCTTTAGATAATTAGAACCCCAAATGGCCCTTAAACATTCATGAGAAAGTTTATCAAGGTGTTAAACACAATTAGATTGGTGAGGAAAAATTCTCATTAGTTATCATCCCAAGATATATCTATTTATTCATTAGTTTTCAAATTTTTCAAATAAGTGGTTTTGGTATATAACTATGGTTTTCAAAATTGTAAAAATGTCAAAGGACCATTAGTTCTTTGTTAGTTTTTTCATGAAAATTATTTATTTTTTTATGTTTTTGAGAAAACCAAAATTAATGATTCTTTGGAAATAATTGGAACCAACTATAATTTTTTAAAAAAACAAAGAACCATCCAACGCTTGTATGGACCAAAAGAGGCAATTAAAAAAAAAAACCATGTTAAGTAAGCAATTATTAAGTCAGAAACCTATTGTGAGGACATATTAATTTCAAATGTTTGTTGTAAAGATGTGGGCATATATGTGGGCACAATGTCAAAAACAAAATGTGTAGGATTTTGCATTCTACAACTTCATTTTGATCAACATTACAAAAAATGATTTGTTACTAAATGTGTTGATTTCTCCAGTTTGCCTAACTTTGGTTGCTAATGTTTTCAAGCAACTTTGATTAAAATAATCACTATTGTAAAATACAATGTTAAAATGCACTTCATATGTATTGGAAAAGTGTGCCTCATATTTACAAAATGAAAAAGAGAGAAGTTGCACCTATTTCGAGTCCATCACAACCAAAAGCATACTAATTAAGATTCCTACAACATTGACAAATATACTACTCTATGGGGCGTTGTTGAGTGTCAACCATTTAACGTGCATCCACATCCTTCATTTATTATACTCCATGAACATAAGAAAATGTCAATATAAAAGGACATAGACACTAAGGAATATTGTGCCAATGTCAATATAACAAGGCGCAAATGGACACCCAAAATCATTTCAAAGTTCACACAAGACGATGGCATAAATATTTGTCATGCAAGAGTACGTTATTGTTGAAGATTGTAAACTATTAACCTTTTATTTCGATGTACTTTGAAGGATCTCCCTAACAAAAGAATGGGCTAGGGTGTTATGCCATGGGGAGATCCTTCTCCTCCTATTTTAAAATGTTTTTGTGTTGCATAAAAAGATATTCGTTTCCATGATTGGAGGTTCTTGTACAAGTGGGGTTTCCCCAAAAAGGGCCACATGAAGCTGTGGAGGTTTTGTACTTGTAGGTTTTCTTGAGATTTTGAAAAGTGAGTTTTGTCTCTTAGGAAAACCCACTTGGACAAGAACCTCATGTATAAGTGGGTTTTTTTGAGGTTTTGGAAAATGGGTTTTGTCCCACACGAAGACCCACTTGCACAAGAACCTTCTATATTTGTGAGTTTTCTTGAAGTTCTAGAAAGTGGGTTTTCCCCCTTAGCAAAAGCAATTTGGAAAAAAACGTCATGTACACATGGATTTTCCTAAAGTTCTATAAAATGGGTTATGTCCCTTAGGAGAACTCATTCAGATAATAACCTTATGTATTTGTGGGTTATCATGAGGTTTTGGAAAATGGACTCTCTCCCTTAAAGGAGAACCCACTTGTGCATGAAACTCCTTTATAACATTAACCTAAAGGTGAGTCTCACAACCGGATTCACTTTAGTGGCTCCATGCCCACACTTCCAACCACATTTCTCATTAAACATTTAAAGTATCTACATTTGGCAAGCCACACACTTGGTTAGTTTCGGCATTCATTTCATTTCATACCCTATTGACCCTTGGACTAATCTCAATCCCTAGATGGGTGGGGTAGATGAAAATTACGATAATTCACTTTTGTGACGAAACAATGTTTTCTTCTTGGGTACCTTTTATTCAAATGCATATGGTGAATAATATATATCCTTAGATTTGTTAATTAGGACTTGGATTTAAATTAACAATTTCATTATAAAGAGAACCATGTGGTTATTTATTGATAAAAAAAATCATTTGTTAGTAGTATTGGACTTTTGAAGTCTAAAAATATGGATAAGTCCTTTGACTAAAACATCATAAAATAGAAAAAATTATATTGATTCACATTTTAAAATTGTTATTGTGATTCAATATATAATGTAATACAAGATGATAAACTCATGTGAGAAATCTTTCTTTAAAAACCTTAACTGTTTAATAGTTAAGGATTTTTGAATGGTTAAAATTTGACCATATTTTCATAAGTCCATATGAGTTGTAGTTTTTGTTTGTTTATCAACTTCCTTGTTCCAAAAGTATATGCATTTGAAAGTTTTGCATGGGGCATTATTCATATGAACTTTGTGGTTTTTCTTTTAGGACTTCCAAATTGAAAAATGACATCGGTTATATTAAATATAAATTTTCACATAGATCTAGGAAGGTGTAGAGGTGATTGAACATGTATTGTTCAAAGATTATAATAATAACATTTTAAAAAGTAATAATCATGTCCATTTGCATCGTTTAAAAGAATCTTGTATGGCCTTATAGGGAGTGTAATTTTTGATAATATTGAGCCATTGCATTTTGCATTCATTTGGTGGGACTAAAATAGGTTGTAGATTTCCCAATTAGTTCAAGGCTTTGTTCCCCAAAATTACCAATTCCCATCTCATGGCCTTATCATAGACTTGTCTATTTCGAATACTTAGTGCGTTGATGACATCTTTTCAAGCCTCTTTTTTCGAATCTTCATTCTCTACACCTATGAAAGTCACAAGTGATGTTAAATTGGGAGTCAAACTTAGCCTAACACTTAGACTTATAACCTAAGCTACCATGGGGGTTGCCTTGTGATGGTTTGGACATGGGCCCTAACTAGGCAAACCTTTTCATTTGAAGGTTCACCTAAAAAGGTGTGTTAGTGAAAAAGTGGACAAGCTTACTTAGACCAATGGCAAGTTAGGAAAATGGTTATGAGGTACCATCAAGTACACATAGTAGTATAAAACCACTAATGTTAAATCTCTACCCACTAGCATAAAGACTTGATGTTCTTTGTCCTAAAAATTCCAAGAACTCCACCAACTATAAAATTTGTTCCATATGTAGTCCTTCATACGAACGAAGAATAATATAATGAATGGTGGTGGAGCTTTTGATTTGGACATTTCTTGGTCAATAGTGTGATTCAAATTAATTGGTTCTTGGAAAGCACAATCAATTGGAACCAATTCCCATCTCATGGCTTTACATTGAGTTCACCCCACAATGGTCTGGACATGGGCCTCATGTAAACATTGAGCTTACAATTGGAAAATAATAATAATAATAATAAATAAATAAATGAACCTAATTTTAAATTTTGCCACAAAAATTTGTGATAATAAAAAACATTTTGGTGAAGAAGGCAATGATGTGTCCTAGGAGCGTGGTTCGATGTATAGGAGAAAGTCTTGCTATGGGGGCCTTCCAGAATTGAGATCTTCAAAGCTAGTAAGCTGAGGGAAGTCAAAAATTTGGAAGGCCCCCTATAATAGGACTTTCCTTTACATAAAACAATGGTACTTTTTGCTTGTTTTTTGAAGTGATTATATCATAAAATTGGATCTTTCAAAATCCAATATAATTAAGATAAATCTTAGATAAGTTTGAGGTAAGTAAAAAGAAATTCAAATAAAACAAATTTAGGCTGGGGAGTGACTTGAAAATACAAAGGAAAAAAAATGTTTTACGACTATTTCAAAAAACCAAACTTAGCACCTCGATGAAGACGATGACGATCCCCTTGCCGCTGTGTGTGCCTTGATGCTAATTGCAAATAATTATGAAAAAAATGAACCAACAAATACAAAACTCCCTTCCCCTTAGACCCCCAACGCTTGATTCAAAAAATCACAAAGAACATTCAACAAACCTAAATCAACAAAGAAAACATTGATCCCCCCTGCAAGCCTTAAATCTTGATGTTGATTGCAAACAATAGCGATGAAAAAATGTTAAGGACCTTTGATTGACATTGCAAAAAATCATGAAAAACAAGTATGAATAAGACCATAATCCTAAAAATGACAAAAAAATGGAAGAAAACCATAACCGCAAAAAAAGTTGCGATCTAAATTTTTTGAAACCTTGTAGTCACCTCATGATTCATGAATCTCATGTCATATCCTCAAATATTTGTGAATTGTGACATTCATGCCTCAAGTACTATCCCTTCGCTTGACAACTCACGTGAAGAAGATCTCTTTTCCTCTCCAAGTCCTAGACCTTGGTAGTCTCATGGGCCATGGTTGTTTTGAAAATTCTCAATTCCACCTTGGTGTGAGTTGCTTGCAAAGAAGATCACAATGTCAAGTTTCTAAACCCAAATCATCGACCCCAATACCAAGACCTTAGTGAGTGGGTGGTGACTCGTGATTCTTCAAAAAATCTTGATCCCACCTTGGTGCATGGTGCACGATGCAAGTATGAATTGTAGTGTGCTTGCTTCAAAAAATAAAAAAGAATACATCAACTAAGGTAATGCACAACTTCAAAAAACCATGAAGCTTCACTCAAATCAAATGAAAATTGCCAATTCCATAGTGTAATTTGCAAACCTTGATGGCCATGGTTCACAAGCTACAACCTATAGCCAGTCTAGCCATCACCAACCACCATCATCCATAGTTGATTTCCATTAGGTTTCCAATCCTAGCAAACTATAGTCATAGGAGAGAGAAATTTGGCGAATCCAACGATCACAATTGCGCCACATCTCAATGAATTAACGACTTTACACTTGCCTTTTTTGACGAATCATCAAGTTTTGGCGATATCCATTTAGGGTTTCACTATTTTGCAACACTTGTTGATGTACGATTGAACATGGGTGCAATTATGATATTAAAAAAAGTTAATTTTGGTGAAAATGCGCATTTTTTAAAGTCTTTTTCCTTATGGGCAAGTTCTAGGCTTTTTGTGGGTTGCTTAAAAAAAGGGAATATTCTATCACAAAATCCCCTTGGTTTTGGAAAAAAGTTTGTTGCAATTAATTGCATACAATATGAAAGGGTGTTTAAGATTTGTTATTTTCATATTTTGAATGTTGCCAAATTTGGCTAAATACACTTATGGATATGATCACCACTTGAGTAACATCACAAAATTGAAAAAAAAAAAACCTTGGGTGGCCATAGATGGAACATTAACAAGGGGGCATTTAAAAAAATTAAATTATATATTTTCAAATTTTTTGATATGGAAAGTTTGGCAAAAGTTTCAAAAGATAGCAAAATTAGTCAAATTTACACTTAAAAAAATTAAAATTTCCCAAAAAGCTTTCCTTCCCATTTCTTTTGTCCAAAACACAACAAAATTTGTCTCAATTGAAATCATTTGAACACAATATTTACACTTTCCATTATCTAAATATTAAAAAAAATAAACAATTTTTTAAACTCTTTATTTCTACTCAGTGCTGGACCAGTGTTTAAATTTTTTATTTTTTAAAATCAATTTTGTGATATTGCTCAAGTGGTGATAGTCCACTGGTATGTATTTAGCCAAATTTGGCGATATTCAAAATATGAAAGCATAAACACTGAAACACCCTTGAAGACATTTTTCACAAAATGGTGAAAATGTGTCACCCAAAAAAAATTAAAATTCACTGGCTGCCACTCGCCATGCGTTTTATCCACAATGAAAAAGTGCAAGCTTTTTTTGAATAAAGACTCTAATTTCTCGCCAATTTGGCGAAATAGGTCTTGTGACATGGAAAATCGCACACCTGCGCGAAAACAGAGAAAAAAAATGCAATAAAATTAATAGGTAGCGAGTAGCGATCACAGTTGACGAATCGCCATAAACGGCGATCGTTGCTTAAAGTATTAAAAAATTGTCCAAAATTCGAGCCAAAAAAAATAAAATAAAAATTCAAACACACATACACAGACTCAGAAGAGTTTGCTGCTGTTTGTGTGCAAAGAGAAGAGCAGAAGACGAAGGGTCTTCTGTTGTTGATGTTCTTGTTGCTTCTTGTGTTGTTGCTGCTGCCATCTTCGCCATAGCTGCAGCCGCAGCAGCAGCCATGGCAGTGGGAGCCGTGCTCGCTTACAGGCCATTTCCTCACATTCTCAAAACTGGCAAACAATCAAACCCTAACCCTAACCCTAACCCTCTCTCTCTCTCTCTCCCTCTCTTTTGCTGTTTCTCTTTGTTTCTGTTTGTGGGTGGTTTTATGTCAAGATCAAAATTCCTTCCACGTTGGTTTTTTTTGACATAGGTAGGCGGTTGAGCTTCTAAGTTTCTTTGCAAAAGCAACCCCCAAAAAAAAGAAAGAGAGGAAAAGAAGAAAATAAGAAGGGCATTGAATGGAAAAGTTCAGCTTAGAAGTGCTTCAGCGTCTCATAAGTGGAGTCCTTTGTTTGTTTGTTTTTGTGCAACAGATACAGGATGGAACAGAAGAAGTCAGTCTGTAGGAATGGGAACTCATGAAATTTGTAGAGGAAGAGAATGCAATATCCAAGTTGCAATAAAAGTAATCATGAGGAGAGCTGCAGCAGGGAGGAGCTCTTGCTGCTGCTATACAAAGAGTTCATATCGAGGAGGGAAAGGAATTTGTGACAGAACTAGGGTCCTCACAGTGCACTTTTGTTGCAGTAGCCAAATCACAAGCTGCTGTACAATAGGAAACCTTAAACCTCAAACCCTAGTTGGTGTCCAACAACACCATGGGGTGGTGGAGCAGTATGGAGCAATCTGTTGTCGTCCTCAACCAGGAAGAATGCTTCGTGCAAGAGGTGAAAAAAAAACTAGGTTTCCGAGGTGTTGTAGGGGTCAAAAACACCCGCAGGGGGCCACTGACAATTCTGGGGTGGGAGGAGGAGGAGGAGGAGATTTGAGGAATACGAAGAAGGTTGGGAAGAATTGTGATGAGATTTCATCATCACTGGAGGAGCAGGAGCATCATCACCATCATCTTGTTGAAGAGCAGGCAGACATTTCATCATCATCATGCAGCCTTACGGATGACTCTACAGTTTTAGCCTTGAAGTCAGTGAACTTGGAGTTTGACATCAACAATGAGGATAATGAATGGTCAACAAGTTCAGATATTGGATGGTGGGAGAGGATCCCTAGACGGTACATTATTGTTGTGCTTTGCTTCTCCGCATTCCTGATTTGTAATATGGATCGGGTGTGTAAGCTCAGTAACTCCCACTCTTGCTGCTGCTTCTCCCCATCCCCTCCCCTTCCCTTTATGCCAGTTAGTTTTGTGGGTTAGTTTTGTAGGAACTCCGTGTTCATTCAGTATTGAATCCCTGTGCAGTTCTAGAGCCCCATTCTGGGACATGGGTGTATCTTTTGTGCCCACCACCCACCCTATTTGCATCCCCTCAATGATTTCAGATCCCCCTCAGGAAGTGCTAGCCTCTGTTCAAAGAGATAATGAGGGCTGATGTGTATCATCAATTTGAGAATGAACCAAACCGTGCTGCACGGTTTTTGGGCTCAGGTGAATATGAGCATTGCAATCCTACCCATGTCAGCTGAGTTTCAATGGAGTCCCACTATAGTAGGGCTGGTACAGTCTTCCTTTTTCTGGGGATATCTTCTCACTCAGGTCAGCCTTCTATATCCTTTTCTTGCTTAGGCCTTTTGTTTCTTTGAACTTGTATATCTTCTGTCCTTGATCATTCATCTTTCACTTTGCAACTGAAGTGATGTGCTTCTATATAATCTCAATATGAAAATGGAGGTTGCAGATTGCAGGAGGTATATGGGCAGACAGCATTGGGGGAAAGCAAGTGCTAGGGTTTGGAGTCATATGGTGGTCTATTGCCACTATAGCCACCCCGATTGCAGCTCAAATTGGGCTGCCTGCCCTCCTGTTTGTCCGTGCATGTATGGGGGTTGGGGAGGTCAGTAACCCTACAATGGAACTGTCCATTATCTGTAGCGTGGAGAACTTACTCACTCATGCCCGTCACATCATGTTCAAGTCAAATGTTCTTGATCCTGTCATGACATAATTCTAGGATTGCAGATTAAAAGTGATGTTTGGTGGTGCAATGACAGGGAGTGGCAATGCCGGCAATGAATAATTTGCTGTCACGTTGGGTGCCAGTGGAAGAGCGGAGCCGCTCATTAGCTTTAGTGTACAGTGGAATGTACTTAGGATCAGTGACCGGGCTTGCGTTCTCCCCGGGTCTGATCCACAAGTTCAGCTGGTCCTCAGTTTTTTTTTCATTTGGTTCTCTCGGGGCCCTTTGGTTTGCTTCATGGCAAAAATTTGTAAAATCTTTGTCCCTCCTCCAAGTTTCTTCAGTGTTGGTACTGTTGATTTTTGGGTCAGCAGAACCTGCGAAAGTGAACTTCTGTTTGAAGCCATACTTCTTTGTTAGTGTGTTGATGATGCGAATTTTTCCATCTTGATGAAAGTGTGTCTTGTGTGGACAGGCGTATAGCTCACCGGCAGAAGACCCCCACATCACAGAAGCAGAAAAGAAATTGATACTGGGGGGAAGAGAACCTGAGGTGCCTGTTGAGAACATCCCTTGGGGCCTACTTCTATCAAAAGCTCCTGTTTGGGCATTGATCATCTGCCACTTCTGCCACAACTGGGGCACTTTCATCCTCCTTACATGGATGCCCACATATTATAATCAGGTTTTTCCCCTCCCATTCTATTTCTTGTAAGGACCGAGGTTTTTGGCAAGCACAAGCATATATATGCCTTATATATAGTGGGAAATTGGCCTCACAAAAGTTGTACACCAAGTGGAACTGGTAGCTCCTGAAGTTATGTTCTTTGACCATAGGACTGGTATGGAAATTGGAAGAGTTGATAGGCAGAGGTGATGGGTCTCCGGAGCTAGCTTATATAGAGTGACCATTTGCCTTTTAGGGTTTAGGGTTTAGGGGTTAAGCAAGCAAGGGTGGTGTTTTGGCAGGTGTTGGGCTTCAATCTGATGGAATCGGGCATGTTTTCAGTCCTGCCTTGGCTCACGATGGCAATTTCAGCCAACCTAGGGGGTTGGATTGCTGATACTCTTGTTAGCCGTGGTGTGTCTGTCACTGTTGTGCGCAAGGTATGTTTTCTGTCATGCTGATTGACAGCGAACACTGCTAATCCAAACTTCACCCATTGAACTGCTCAGTATTTGCAGGACTATGCAATTCTTGTCTCCTCACCACATAGCTCTCAGAGTCGTGCCCAGGGTTTAGGGTTTAAGGATCTTCACACTTTTTCATTTTCTGGATTTAGGATGCATTGGATGGACATACTAACATTAAAAATAGAACCTACCAACTCATGCTCTTGTTACTCCTGTTGGAGGTTCTCTCATGAGCTCTTTGTTTGCATGTGATTCTCATTTCCAGATCATGCAAAGCATTGGATTCTTGGGTCCTGCTTTTTTCCTCACTCAACTCACCCACATTCAATCGCCTCCCCTTGCTGTCTTGTGCATGATGTGCTCACAAGTACTGTCTCTGTCCCTTTTGTAGTGGGTTGTAATCTAAGCTTGAAATAGCTTATTTCATTTTAGAGTTCAAAGTTGTCAAACCTCATTTCTATCAGGGCTCAAGGCTTGTCTTGAGGTTGTTTCTTCTATTCCACTACATGAAAGGCATTAGCGCTGTTTGTCTTTTGTTTCCTTCTCCATTTACTTTTCTGCATGTACCTTTGTATATGGGTCTTTGACCATGGTGTGTCACAGTTACATCTTTCCAGTTCATTACACATAATTTTCTTTGTTGTAACATGCAGGGAAGTGATGCCTTTTCACAGTCAGGCTTGTATTCTAATCATCAAGATATTGGACCACGATACTCTGTATGTTATTCTTCCTACTTGTTCTGTTTCTCAGCCCCCACATCTTCTTGTGGCCTAATATTTGTAGTTTGTGTTGTCCTTCTAGTGCTGGAGGATTCTCTTTCAAAAACTAATGTCACTGCAACGGAGAGCTTATGTGGATGAACATTTATAGCTTCTTGCTTGTCCTAGATAAAATAAAAGTAAGTTGAACAATAAGTTGCAGCTCTGATCTCTACTCACTGAGCTTTGATCTCCAGAAGACAACTGAAGGTGGCTTTTGTCTGTGAGCACAGGGTGTGTTGCTGGGGATGTCAAACACAGCAGGTGTGCTTGCGGGTGTATTTGGAACTGCAGCAACTGGTTATATTTTACAGAATGGTTAGTGTTGTATCTCTAGTGTTCTTGTTGGTGTTAGCTTCATGCCTGAGCTTTGTTCTGGTGTTGGGTGGTTCTTGACTTTTATGAAGGACTTCTGGTTCTGGTTCCACAAAAAATGGAATGAGAACTGGAATTTCTGTGGAACTGGAATTCTGGTTCTGGGTTCAGTTCTTGAAGAAAATTAATTTGGGTTCCAGTTCTGGTTCTGCAAATCGGACCTGATTTGGAACTGGGGGTTAACTGTGGGTTAACCTTTGGTTAGAACCCAGTTCCAGTCTTACTTTTTACCATTTTTTTTTTTTTTTTTTCAAAAATTTGGTTTTTGGTCTGTTTCCTGTCTTTTTTTTTTTTCCAAAACCACATCCAAAATCAGCCCCAGTTCTGGCTGTTGGTTTTAACAACCACAACTGGGTAACTCCCA
>Ga0116227_10007413_pt1 | contig 21440 bp, 12 predicted proteins | sample S1TSphgellanicum_FD_89693 | JGI IMG/M metagenome (GOLD analysis project Ga0116227, IMG submission 89693) | Host-associated microbial communities from peat moss isolated from Minnesota, USA - S1T2_Fb - Sphagnum magellanicum MG | ecosystem: Host-associated > Plants > Peat moss > Unclassified...
TACCCACGTTTTTTTGAATGTAAGTTTGTTGATTGTCTCCTCTTTTTTCTTTTTTCTTTTTTTCTCCTTTTTTTTTTTTCTTTCTTTTATCCTCTTTTTTTCCTTCTTTTTTTTTTTTCCTATTTCTTCTTTGTTTCAAGTTTGTGCATTGATTGAGCTCTTTGAAGATTTTTAGAATCTTGTCATCATTCAAGCTCTTTAGAGATCCACCATTATGTAGTCATCATTCTAGAGCTTTGGAAATCCTATACTATCTAAATTTTGGGTGTCATTCAAGCAAGCTCTTCGGAGATCCTTCAATGTCCCATTGCACTTGAGTTCCTTCCTTCTATTTTACTTATGCATTGCATGCTTCTCGTTGTCATAATTTTTGTTTTGTATGATGTTAATTGTTTATGCTTATTTTCTAGGTTGTCAAAATTGGACCTAAAAACAAGCTATTTGTCTAGAGAATTGATTTCAAATGAACACCCTTTATCATTGTTTATTATCGTTGTTGTTTGTTACCTTTCTTGCCAAACTTGAATTGTGTGCATCCATTGCAAGCAATTCGAGTGAAACTTTGTTGTGCTTGCAAGAAGGAAATAATGCAAGTGTTAGAATAAGGTGTCAAGATCGTAAAAATGCAAAGGTTGTAGCATGCTTTCATAAACATGAAGGTCGTTGCATGCTTGTAGAAACACAAAGATTGTAACATGCTTACATAAACACAAAAGTTGCACCATGCTTGTAGAATTGTGAAGGTGTGAAAAGGAGGGGCCAATGGAAACATTGAAAATTAAATACTTATCAGTAGTTTTTTGTCGTGATAATTTGTTGATGTTGATAATCATCGGAATCTTCAATTTGTGAAGATTTTTAAATATGGGGTGGTGGATAAGTTCACAATAGAATGACCTATTACTTATTTTTTCACGTTCTAAAGTGATAATAGAATGACCTATTATAGATGTAACCATTACTTTGTTTTTCACATTTTAAAGTGATAAGTCAAGTCAATGTTGAAAATGTGTCTTACATTTATACAAAAATGTTTTTAATATGCTATTGGGAACATTTGGTTAAGTCTAAAATGAATTCAATGAATGTAGAACACCAAATTTAAGCATTTAATAAATAGTGTAACCAATGTTTTTGCTATTTAAAAGACCCCAAAATTGATTTGAATTCATTTGAAAATGACATATATATGGGGGAAAAAATTATATCTAAGTTTATATTATCGTAAACTACACCATCTTATTGGTCACAATTTTTTTTGCTGACTTGTAAAAAAAATTAAATGATTTTTTTCGACAATCCAATCCAATTCTAACACATTCACTACTACAAAATATGCATGTAGTTCATTAGTCCATGTTCAATAGACTATTATAATCTATTGTCCATGTTTAATCAAATCCAATGAATTCATTCAAAATCTAATGAAATCACATAGTGAATAGGGGACACATTTTGTTGTAATGATTGTTTAATTAATTAATTCATATTTGATTTTAAACAGAACACTACAAAGTTCAATGTGAATTGTTTGATTGTGAACTTACCTTTGTTTATCTCTAGTTATTATGCACATATTATAGTCCAATTATTAATGAACCACATAAGCATGCCACATAAAATACTTATCAATTAGTGGACATCTAATATGAACTATTTTAAATTATTTTCACATTACAAATGACTTTACTCGTATGTGTGAAATTTTAAGTGGAATTTTTTTGTTCATAACTAAAATTAAGTTAGTGGCAACATTATTGCCTAACATCAATCAAATTATTAAGTTGGCAATTTGTCACAAAACTTAATGTCATGGTGAACACTAGTTTTATTAACATTTTCCTTATCTATTTAAACATGGCATATACTAACTAATAACACACAAATTAACATCGCATCACCAATTTTTTCCATATCATATTCACACCATTGATCATTATTATTGTGTAACTTTATATAAATATAACTTGTTTGTTTGCACATTGTTCAATTTTTTTTTTGGCATTTTGAAATGTAGTTCTTATGTGCACAATTTTTTTCCCCCTTTTCATCATGGATCATTGTCCAAGCTATGAAGAATTTGTCATATGCACATGTTACAAAATGCTTTAAAAGGTTTGTGGGGATATCCTCCATTTTTCCTTCTTGAATTTAATGTAGAGATTGATGTTGCATATGTGTAGCTTGTAGCAACAAATTATCATGCAATGCAATTGTAATTATTGGCACTAACCTTGGAAATTGGGTAAAATCAAGGAGTATGACATGGTTTCCTCATTTCATTCCTTAAGAATATGACAATGATTGTTGGCTACAAAATTTTCACATGACCAAGGGTAACAAGTTTAAATCATACATTGAAAAGCAAGATACTAAATGCCATGTGGCTATCCTTATTGAAATTCAAGTAGCACGGACCCATTATAAACTTACACAAGAATCCAAGTTGTTAACTATAACAAACTCTTTGCAATTGGCAAATCAACTATGTCATTAGTAATCAAAGAAGTGGTTTGAAATCTTATGTGCGCATGGGGGGGAAGTTGTATTACAAAATTATGTGAGGCAAAATAGGAGGTCCATATATTGGTTGTTGAGTTTTAAATTATAATTCAATTTTTTGTATAATAAGATTATGTTCATTCTCAAAATATAAACATAGAGTATGCATAAGTAATAATAATTAAGGAAATTTAAAAAAATAGAACACATGTACAAGATATTTATAACATGTATTAGTTTTTAGTGGGTTCAATTAATAGATTGGAAGGGTGTAATTTATGTTGAAGGTTTAAAAAATAAAAAACAACATCAACAAAGTGATATACACTTTGGTTAGGACAAGAAGTTGATGAAGACCTAGAAATAACAACTTGATGGTCCCCTTGGGTTGCAATGCACACTTTGTTTACGTTGATTTTGGAATTCGAAAGTGTTATTTTTTTCTTTATATATATATTTTCCCATAGAAACAAACTATACGTACTTGTTTGTAATGCCTTTGTGGGTGCCATGCATGGTTTTCATCATTTGAAATGTGATTTGATATTGAAATGTTTGTTGATGTGTTTTAAACATAAATTTGAGTTTTTCAAACATGACTTTTTTTTCATCATATGCAATCACTTTACTTCTTTCATCACTTTCATGCCTTCAACTAAATCTAAACAATCAAACAAATATATGGTACCAAAATTCAATGCAAACATAAAGTTTTAATTAATTTTAATGTGATTTAAAATTGTGAATATGAAAAATATTAAATAATAATAGGTTGGAAAAAAAATTCCCTCACACAATACCCCCCACCCCCAAGATTTGAACTACCCTACTACCTTTGTAGTTTTGACATTAATTATATATTTTTGAGAAATGTTGAAATTTTCAATTTTTATTTCTTTTGATTAAAAAAAATTTGTGAAAGAAAATATTGAATCTTCAAAAAATTCTATTTGTTGAAATGGAAATCTCAAATTTAATTAACTTTCACAACCATGTGTTGAAGCTACTAAAATACTATAATATAAACATAATTTTTAAGCAAGAGATTTCTTAGCCTACAAGTTGTAGAATGGTAGTTCTCCTAGAAAGTTTCAAATCTTGGTGCGGTTTACTAAATGTTCATTGAACAATAGACAATACTCACATCATAATTGCAAAGCCAACTAGACTTTTCACTAAAGATTATTATTGCCATAAAATAGGAGGTTACAATATGGTTGCATAAGTAACAATGGCCACACAAAAAAGTTCATTGACCTTTGTATGTTGATATGGTAGAAAGTACAAACAACTCTCAAATCTTGTGTCTTTTTCAATTGTACAAGAAAACACAATATCAAGGTGTACATGATTTCAATATAGGCTTTCAAGATGGTATTCCTCCATACCTTCTTGGAGATAAGGGGTATCCTTGCATATCATGGATTATGACCCCTTTTAAGGTTGGAAATCACACTATTTTGAGGTGAAACATAAGTGCGGTAGGTCCACTATCCAAAACAACTTTAAAATTATGAAAAAAAAGCATTTCAATAAATGCCTCACACAATTGAACTACATGTTGTGCTTGATGTGTTGGTGTGTTGTTTTTTACTACACAACTTCATCCATGGTCAAAAGCCCATTGAGATTGAACAACTCATATCATCGAAAATGTAAAACTATCAAAACGTATAAAACATGCATTTGAGGAAATAAAAAAACAATGTAGGAATTGATTTCCAAGAAATGTCAAATTTGAAGGTCATGAAAGGTTTGAACATCATTGTGTAATGCAGTAGCATGTTATTTGGACATTAGCACAATTTGGCAAGAATTACTACAAAAACATGTGTTTTTCACTATGAATGATTATATAAAAAATAATCAATTAGATCATGGTAGTAACAACTAAGAGATTAATTTTTTCATCAATATGGTTAGATGTTATCTTCTAAATTGATTTTTTTGTAGAGGTTTCATTGACATATTATGGGTAGAAGAAGTTGTGGTCAAAACAGTTCAAAATGTCCAATTTGACTACCCTATTTGTTTTGATTAAAAAATTGATAAAATTGACTGAAGGCCGATGGTTGTTAAAGTAATTATTAAAAATTGGTTCAATTGACTAAAATGACGTTTTTGAATATTGGTCATGTGACAAATAGTAAAATATGACCCAAAAACGAACAATTATAGTAAAACAAGACAAAAGTGTAGTTAAATGAAACATGGAGTCAAATAAGACATGTGGGCAAGTAAGACAAAACATGAACATTTATATTAAAGGACATGAATGTAGTAAAATGAAATATGCAATCAAATAGGACACGTAGTCGTAAAATTTGAAAATATATATATTACATAAATACTTATAGGTTGTGGGTAAGTAGGTAAATAAATAAATAAATAATTATTATGGTCATTAATTATTTAATTTAAATAGGTTGTAAGTAAAGTAAAATAGGGTAGAGTAACTAACAAGCTAAATAGGGTAAATAGTTGAAGATAAATAATTAATTGATTATTAATTTGGCATTAATATTTTTTAATTAATCATAAATGATAATTTAAAATCTCATACATAGCCTAATATAAATAATATAAGTAACCTAGTAATATAACCTAGGTAGGCAAGTAAATAAATAAATTTTATTTTGGGAATGATTTTAATAATAATAGTAATAATAATAATAATTTCTTGTTTCTTGATCTCATTTGACTAATAAAAATGACCTAGTAAAGAAAACCCAACCAAAAAAACCTAATCAAATTGGACATGTCAAAATTGACTTGTTGAATATGATTGTTTGGTCAAGTTGCCAAATTTCAATTTTTGATCTTTTTTGACCAAATTTTCTAGTAAAATAAATTGTGATTTGTTGTAGTGATCTAGCCTTTAATGCATTTATATTTTCCTATGCAAGTGGAATGTTAGTTTTGAGAATGTTTTGTTGTTGTTGTCCTATAGTAGGAGATGTTACATTAACCATGTATGGACTTTGGATAGGTTGGGGGATATTTGTTGGGAAAATTTGGATTGAAATGTGGATTATTTTTTTATGGTTCACATGAAATATTTTTTAATGTTAAAGGTGTTGAGGGTCTCATAAGAGGGAATATGTGTGTCACTTTTTTTGGATTTTTGACCCAATGTTTAAAGACTAATAATAAGTCCATACGTATAAAATTGTTGTTTTGATTTCCTTGAAGAATCATTGTAATGTCATTAGAAATTTGGATAGGAGAATAAACATGATCATGAACATACAATAAATCATCTGAATGAATAAGGTTGAAAACTAATTTCATTCCCATGAATCTCTCTATCATTTCATATGCATTTTTGTTGAAATAACATAAGAGGTTGAGCAGCACCTTGTCTTACAAAAATATACGCATATATACTTTCCATTTTACCCTACATTTATCATGTAATTGTGCACATGCTTAAAGTCTAAGAAGAGGGATCCCCATTTTGTAATTGTGTGAAATGTCCAACTTCCATGACTATGGTAGAAATCTTCTTCCACTTGCTCACCACAAACTTAAATTGATCTTTGGGATCAACTAAATCCAAGCTTGTTAAATACCCATCTATTTTTACATTAACCAATGCAATGATCTCATCATGTTCCCAACTAGGCTATCAACATTTCCTAGACCTTATTTCACAAGAACTAGATGTAGTAATTATTTTCCTTTTCCCCTTGTTGAACCACTTTTTTGGACCTTGCATGCACTTCTAAATTTGCATAACCAACCTATGTTGTGCATACAAATTAGCAAATTTAATTGCGGTACTACTAAGATTTCTTAAGTTTTTGCATGTTTTTAGAATCATTTTCATAACTAATTGATGAAAACTCATATATACAATTATTGGTTAAGGTGGGCTCCATAACCTAGGAGATGTTTGAACAATCTAATAAGTAGATCACAAATGATGTTAAATAAAATGACAATGAAATGTATAGAATGAAATCTTACTTGGAATGTTGTTTTTTTAATAGCTTATGTTTTTTCCATGCCTCTTGCAACTACTATTCTTTGGTCTTTTCCATTTGCATGATTAATTCTTTTGTGTTTTCTATTATACCTACTTACAAACAAGGAAAAAATTGCAATGTAAAAAAAAACAATGAAGGTCTGTAAAATTTGAATGCACAAGAAATGAAGGACATTGACCATGCAAAGGTGGAAGACAATGTTGAAATCAAATTTATTTAATAAATTTTTTGGGGCTTTTGACTTAAAATCAAATTTAGCTATCAAATGCATGAATGTATGTGACTATCAATGTTCATTTACCATTCATGTTACCATCATTATGACACTAAGGCTAGCATGGTTACCATGCCAAATTTGGTGTTACCTCACATTATTGGTTTGAATGTGAGGTTAAAAGTATTAGTGTTATTGTTAATAATAGCACTAATTTGTACCACTAAGTTTAAACATAATTAAAGTATCATAGATGACTCTAAGTGGTTATTATGTATGTAGATGAAGTAAAACACTTAGTGGTTACTAGGTAAGTAGATGCATGTGGATGGTAGTATGTAGAATAGGAATACAATGCAAAAGCATTCATGTCCACATATCCTCCATCTTGCATGGTGCATTGGCGGGTGCTAACACACTTTGGTTAGGCCAAAGGTAAGGCAAGAAAATAGAATGGGCTATGAAGTGTAAGGTAAAGCCCTAGGGTGAAGGCATTCCAAAAATAAGGGGGTTAAGATGAGGCAATACCACAATGCAAATTAAGAATGTGACCCATCAATTGGCTTTACTTGTCATAAAACATTAGGTGCACATTGTCATGAATTTAAATATAAAAAATCATAAGGCATTCAGGTGGGAAAGGGTTCTTCCACCTACCCCTTAAGAGTGGAAAGGATTTTACAAAAATGAAGATTGCACATAAGTCAAATTAACAATTAACACATGCATTAAACTTGTGCACCTTGGAGCAATTTCTTTCAAGTTTAATAAAACATGTATCACAAATATAAGCTTGTGCTTTTAACATAAGAAGGTCCACCCATGTCCAAGTTTCATGGTTTGAAAGATTGGCCAGCAATCCCTAGGTCTAGCCACCAAAGCCCATGGACACATCATGGGCCTTGGTGGCTAACCTATAAATCAAGAAACTACCTCAAATATGGGTTGTATCCTTCAATAAAATATTCCAAGGTTTTTTTTCCTTTTGTAATTAAAATCACCTCCTAATAGAAAACGTGCAAAAAATAATCAAATAAACCTTTTGCCATTTGCATGCATAGGTTTTCCACCATTTAGGTTTTAAAACCTTTGCCATACCTTACACTAGAATAATCACCTCATGAGGCTTTCACCTAAAATTAAAATTATACCTTCAAGTTAAGGGCTCCTACAAGCCTCAACTCATGGGAGCCCTTAGCAATAGGCCTTCCTTTCTACCAAATGAATTGTATTATGTCAATAAGTACATAATCCAATGGCACATGTTTGTATTATGGAAATGTGCCGAATACAAGCCATTCATCACCAAATTTAACATACAACAAATTAATAATGAAAATTGTGTGAAGTTTGTTCATTCATAGGTTCATAAATTTTACACACAAATATCATGCATTAAAAACATGCTTAACACACGGATATATGTGTTAATGAATGGAATACGAACATGTAAATGAACGAATGTCACATGAATTTTTCATCTTCCTATAAATCCATGTCCCAAATATGTTTTCAATGCACGATATTAGTGTGTAAAATGTACAAATTATGAATGAACATTTTTTGCACAATTTCCATTATTAAATCATGAGATGTTAAATTTGTGACATTGTGCATGGTGAAATGCCTGCCATGAATTTGAATGAGCCAAAATTTTCAAACAAGTGCAATGGCTTCTATACAACACGTTCCATAACATAATGGTTTTCATGATTTACACAATGGGTATGTGGATTTTGAACAATGGTTAAGTTAGGTAGACCCAAAAAGACATGTCCATTGCACCTCATAAAGGGATTAAAATAAACAAAAAAAATGATATGGAAACCATTATGTGATGATAGAATGGTTGGATATTACTAGCACTTTACTTATCAATGCATATTTTACATGAAAATGAGGACAATATGTCCACCACACAAGTGAAGTGGTCCTTTTCTTTGGACTACTAGTATTGCTTCAATGTTCACAATTGGGCACTTTGTAACAAAAAGATTGTAATTATGTTCCACAATTGTGTCCCATAGTTCATGCTAGTGTTTTTTAGCCTAGGCCAAAAATGATAAAGAACAAAAATAAGCATTGAAAATTTTGGCAACCAATGAAGTGAGCCAACATGCACCCAAAAGACCCAAGTTTGTTTTTTTCTTTTGGGGAAGGTTGGGTGGTGTTGGTTTATTTGAAATTGTCTTGTTCACAATGTGTTCCCCCAACATGTTCCCCATAACACCCACTTTACCCCATATCCTTTGCCTTAAGTTTTACTCTTGTAATTTATTTAACCAGGCCAAAAGGAAGGGATTACAATATATTTATTTTGGGACAATCTAAACCATAAGGCTTATTTTTATAAATTTTGTGATGGGCCAATCAATGATGCCCATCACAAAAGAAAAAAGAAGGACTTTGGACATCCCCAAAACTAATTTATATAAGTCACACTATATTAAAAACAAAACGGGTAAAAGAAGTTTTAGTCCCACTAACTTTGTATAGGAAAAGGGTTTAGTTTAGACTTTTTGGATTTTTGGCGCCTCCCATCAACCTACCAACTTTAGGACAAAGGTTTCAAATTTCGAAAGGTCTAAAACTAAACCCATGACATGCATAAAGAATTGAAGGATTTTTGGGTCATTTTACCTACAACTTTTAGCCATTTTCCCATTCTTTAGTTTTTTGAGGTTTTTTTGGGCTACCCTTAAAGCACCCTCATGCTTTCATGATTAAACTTCAAACTTTTATAACATTTCTTCTTCTTTTTTCTTTTGTATAGGCATTGTTTCTTTTTGCTCTAGTGGTGTTCCCTTCTTGTTTTTGTTGCAAAGGTTGTATGTTGATGGTGTTCACTTGTTGTTTTTGCTTTTATGGGTTGTTGATGTCTTTCAAAGCTTTTGTTTTCTCTTCAAATGTTTCGTACACTTCCTATGTTTTGTCTTTATTGTTCATGGCACTTCTTGATAGTTTTCACACTTCATCTTGGTGCTTCCTTTTGGCATTTCCTTTCGACATTTCTTTTTTTCTTTTTTAATGCATTTCTTCTTAGTGTTTTTAAATTTTTTTCTTTGCATTTCTTATCAATGCTTCTTGGGTTTCTTCTCAATGCATTCTATATACTTTTTTTATTTTATGTTTCATTGTGTTTTTGTATGTTTTTATTCTTCATTTTTTGTTTTTTACTTTTATGTTATGCTTGATGTGCAAGTGAGGAAAAGCATCATTGCATTATGTTTTTCATTTAAGTTTTCATTTTGCAAGTGTTGGTGTGCATTTGTATATGTTTCATACATTTTTGTTACATTGCATCATTATTGCATAACATCATTTGTGCATTTTTAAAATGTTATTTCATGGCACTTCTTAACCATTTTCACATTTTTTTAGCATTTTTTCTTGGTGCTTCTTGTTGACACTTCTTCTCAACATTTTTTTAAATAATTTTTTTGCATGATTTAATTGTGTAATTCTTATTTCTTATTTGTGTTATCTATTTGATATTATGCATGCAAGGGAAAATGTTTTTGCATTGTGTTATTTGTTTCATTTTTTGTTATACAAATATTGGTGTTGTGTTTGCATTTGTTTCATCATTTTTGCTACATTACATCATTGTTGGACAACATTAGTTTTACATTGCATTATGTATTCTTCATTTTGTGTTGATTCTTTCATTATGAAGTCTTGCCTTACATGTTCATTCATTTTCTTTGTTTCACTTTATTGTGTTGGTGTTGTGTGTTATGGTGAAATACATTTGTCTCCAACATAATTCTAACATTCAACTTTGGTATCATGTTTTCTTCTTCTTATGTTTCTATTTTTTATGTTGACTATTGATGTAGCAACTACAAAAAATGTGTATTGATGGTTTTGTAGAACTTGTTGTAGAAACCCTAGTTGATAGAGTACCCATACCCATATACTTAATGGGGTAATTCAACTGTTGGCTTTTGAAGTTCAATCATACCCTACTACAACATCTACATCTACAAATTTTATTAATGATTTATTGTGGTATGATGATGGGTCAAAAAATGTTCAACCTCATAACTTTCTTGAATTTCATGATTTGAATCTTGATCAAGCAAATTCTAATCCTTTTTGCACATTTTTTCAATCCTTACATTTCATTGAATCTGGAAATCTTTAAGATCATTCCCAATGTTTTTGTTGAGGATTCTTTTGGTGATCCAAACTTTGAAGCTTTTGTACCTAATTTTGATCCCAATTATGAAATTATTATATTTAATGTGATTAATCCCAATGATGAAGCAATTGCATCTGATGTTGATCCCAACTTTAAGGCCATTGTATTTTATATTGTTAATGGATTGGTTATAAATATCTTGTTAGTATTGAACCAATCCCAAAGTTTTGTTTACTTGACCTTGATGAAAAAAAGTTGGACAATGTGAACAAAGGGGGTCACTAAACAAGTAAACACATTGAACTTTAAGCCAAAAATACATTTGATGAGTGGAGAGTTTTTTGTGGTTTTGGTATTGAAAAGTACATAACAAATTTTTTAAAAGGTGAAGAGATTATGAAGGATTTTGTTGACATTCTATATTTAAAATTTATTTTGTGTTGTAAGTTGAGAAACAAAATGGTGTTTCATACCCTCTAACAAGGTAATAATTTTAATATAATTCTGAATCATTTTGTTTTATGTTATATATATATATATATATATATATTCTCATTCTTGTGTGTTATAATATAACAAATTTAATCATTGAAACAAGGCATTGGTAGATTAATCAAAGAAAGATAAAAACAATACATTGTTGAATAATGTAAAACCATTACACCAACGTGTGTCCTAGTTCATTTTATATTTCATTGGATTTTAAGTGTATTTGAACAAATTTACCATGGACAAAGTGGCCAACCCTATAGTAAACAAGGACCAATTGTTATGCGTAAATGATTTCTCAAATAGTTAATTCACTAATAGGTAATCAAATTCACTAATAGTTAGTACATTAGTCTAACATTTTAGTTCATAATTAAGGAGCTAGGTTAAGCATCTAGGAATTTAGTTTAGGCTTGCCACTTAGCCCACTTAACCCATCAACTTAGGGTGCAAGCGTGAAAATTTGAACCCTTCACCTCCATGTTTAAAAAACAAGTCCTTACCCATTAAACCACTATGTAAATAAATGAAATAATTTGTCATGACCATGTATTATTATGCATTTTTTTGCCTAACTTCTGTGTAATTAATTTACCATAAACTAGGTTCCTAGGCTAATACTAAGTTATTCTTAAGTTCATGTAAGTTATTTTATATTATTTTTAGGTTACCATAGGTTAGGATTTTAAATTAGTCTTAGTCTATTCTAGACTATTACTCATTATTCAAAAGTATTTTATTTTAGGCAATTTAAACTTATCGCTACAAGAACTTTGCAAATTAATGATTAGATTTATGATTGATATTTAATTGTGACACATGCGACTTACTACAATGTTTAATTGCTTTGGACAAGTCGCATAAAATTTCAATCACAAAGACAAAATGTGGCACCTAGTCAAAAGGATAGTCACCTCAATATGTGACTAACAACAACTTTTCATCAATCCACCATATCATGGTTATTTGCAATTAGTTTTTATGACTAAAATGTGTAGTCGCATATGCCTATGTGGCACAACCATTTACAACTGGATTTACAACTAAAATGTGTAATGACATATGACAATGAAGTAAAATGTACACATGCGGCAAAAATCTGTCCATTGGACTTGGATAAATATTGTCCACTAGATGATGTACATGTGATAGGTTTTTTTTTTATAATAATAAAAGTATAATCATGACAATTACCTAGTCTAAGCTATGTTAAATCAAGGTAGGCAACTTTGTTAATGTAAGTTATGTTAAAACAAGCAACCTAACATAGGCTAGGTAGGTGAGTAGGTGGGTAGGTAGGTAGGTAGGATCAATCTTAGATTTACTTCATTAGTACGAGCTTTCTTAATTGGTTCATTTCATATGGTTCGTGCATTTTGAATGTTTAAAATGCAAACCATGAGTAATCCATTTTTTCACCTACCTATGTACTTTACAAAATTAGACTTTTTGACAAATGATATGCGATAAATCATAATGAAAGGGAATCACAACACTATGTAACTCTAAGGTAGATAAACAACCACTACACACACCAATACATTTGAAAATCCAAAGGAGGTTGAGTCCTCACACAATATTCCTTTGTTTTTTACATTCAAAGAACATGTTTGTAACCTTCCATGTACCTACCATTTCTAATGCCACAATAAATGTTCAATTTGGTAAAGGATGAGGCAAATATGATTTGTTTTGTGTAAGGGGGTTTATGTTTTATGGTAGGCCTATTAAAACAATTTTGGATTTTGTGGTTAAATTATTTGGTAATTGTTCCATTGCCTTTAGGGTAGATTTTTAAAAAAAAATCCCTAGTTGGCACACTCATAGGTTTTTTTATCACTCAAAATGGATTAAAAATGAGGAAGACATGGGGTTTGAAACTATAGAAGGTTTTGAGTTTTTCTCCAAAAAATTTGAAATAAAATATCACAGTCCTTTTCCTTATTTTCTTAAATTTTCTTCTTTATTCCTTTGCTTTTAGTGCTTACAAAAAATTTGGATCCTCCAATTTGGGCTTTCAATGACATAAAACTTGTTCAATTTGGTTAAAGGATGAAAAATATATTTGAAAATAAACTTGTTCAATTTAGTTAGAGGATGAAAAATATATTGAAAAGTGTTGTGTGTAGGCTTGTGTTTGGTGTTGGATGGTTTTGTCATATCACATCATTTTTCCCATGTGATTTTTTTGGTCACATATTCCCATAATAAAATATTTATTATTTAACCTGCTTATTTACTACTTATTACCTACTTATACTTAGCTAATTTAATAATTAATTACACAACCTACCTAAAGTTATGTAATAATTAATATAAAAACATCATCACATATCAACACAATAAACTATTTATTACATATATAGTCCACCTATATATTCTTTATTATTTATCCTACTTACTAACTAAACCCTACAACCTATTACTTAACCCATCAAACTCATTAATTAATCTACTACCTAGCCTATTTTATAAATGAATTGTGTGGCCAAATGCACTAGATTAATGAATTTTGTTTTGTGAGGAATTTGTAGTAGTTTGATATTCTAAACAACCATAATGAGAAACCTCCTTTTTTTCCTTAACTTTATATATATCCCTTGAATTAAAATTTAAATGTGTTAATATCTTATTAGATTTGGAGATTTTCAACAGTTAAAATTTGGCTAATTTTTTAAAAAGTTGCTAGATTTTTATACATGGTTCACATAGGTAGCCAAAAATACAAAATGATGTTTAAGAAATTTTATTTTGAATTTTTTAAAAAGCCAAATTTGGTTAATCTTTTTGTGAATCAATGGCATTTTGGCTCCAACAAAAAATTAACAACTTGAAACAAAGTGAATTTTCAAGTAATGTGTGAAATCCATATCCAACTTTAATGGTAGTTATCATGAATTGTTTAGGATTCATTGAAAATATTTTTTAAAGAAAATTCTAATCAATAATCTAACAATTTCATTTAATGTTTTATAAAAAAAAACGCATCACACTTCCACAAAATCTTATTTTTTTAAAAATCACAAATAGTGGTCCATTTCTACCATTTCAATTAATTTTACAAAATTTTCATAATATTGAACCTTATTACACATCTAACAATTAGTTCACTCAAGAACACCAAGGAAAATAAATTAGACCACTAAATCTTGTAATTTCATTTGGCCAATTCATATTTATTTTCACATTTAGTTACATGTATATTTGCAATTAGGATCTATAGTCACAAATGAAGTTGAATAAAATGCCATGTGGTGTTTAGTGGCCCATGAACCACATCATGAGTTTCAAAAATAACTACATTCTCATCTATTTTTGCCCAACCACTAGAAATTGATGATTTAAATGCACTATTCATTTTCATTTTCATGCATACTAATATTAGTTGTAAGTTGTAACTTTACATATGTAACTTTAAATCATTTTGTAGTCAAATATGTGATTATAAGTTGTTTTTTATCGTGCGCCATGGAAGATAACTTCACATTGACAATTGCAAAAAAGGTTGATTTGGACATGTCACAAATGAATGGGTTGGAATGGATAAGATTCCTTATAAAGTATTTTATCTTATCTTATTTTTGGTTATTCCACTGTTAGTTATTTTAAGCTATTGTACTCTAGGTTATTTTAGTTTATTTTAGGTTATTCTTAGGTATTTTAATTTATTGCACTTGAAGCGACAATGTCAACAATCGACAACAACTAGATGACAACAAAACAACAAAAAAAATTCTACAAATTAAATAAACTTTGTGTTTTACAATTTGGAAGTTGTGCATTATGCAATTTGCACTTCACATTGCCTCAATTTCCATGCTACACAATGCAAAAATCATGCAACCTTCAAGCACTTATTACTCAAAATTAATAACATTTTGTTGCCAAACATAATTCCCCAAGCATAAGAAGTGAAATTAAAATCAAACATTTTTTTCAAGATCTTAACTTTCACACATTTTCATCTTTACTAGGTGACTGGGCATACCACAACTGCCATTAAGGTTCGACATTTATTGTTTCAGAAATGAATTGGCTTAATTTTTTAAAATTATTTACCACCTTGTGCCGAAATTGTTTAAAATTAATTGTTGTAAATGTTGAAAAATGAAAACAAGTTTAGGGTTTAGGGTAGCAAAACCATTGATGATAAAGACAATTTTGCCAAGGAGCTTGTGTTTTCCAAAGTCAAGAGAAAACATGTTGAAATTCGATGCATAGATGGAAGATAATAACAACATCAACAAAAGAAGAAGAGGAGGAGGAGAGAGGTGATCATCATCCAAGGATGACGACGACTCTTCACAAGAGGATTGCCAACATGTTTCATCATCTTTGGTGAAGTTCAACCAAGGTCAACAAGTCATAGAATCTTGGTTTTATAACCAATTGTTTACTAAACTTAGGTGCCTTCTAACAAAGATAGGCTCTGAAGAGGTATTGGAAGTTGCAGTGAAAAGCTTTGAAGCCTTTGTAGGAAATACAAAGGTGGTTGTTAATGGGGCAAACTATGTAATAAATGTTGTTGTCATCAAGCCTTTAAGTGTACTTATAATTAGTAGTAAAATTGCCTATGTTTAATCCCTGGATCTTCCAACTCTAAAAGACAACAATTTTTCAGAATTGTTAATTTTCGGTATTTCTCCCAATATGGTAATCAACTTGGTGAAAGAAGAAAACAGTAACAATTCCAATCATACTCCCATTAATCATCATTCGTGGGGAAGTGCAATATCTGGGAAAGGTGGTGGCAACATAACATGTGAAGTTTGCTAAAGGCACGGTATTGGAAGCAATATCAAATGAGATTTTCTACTCATTTCACAAGGATGATATACTGGTTGCTTCATTATTGTATCCTTGTAAGGTTGCATTCCTATGAAAGGGTGTTGAGTTCCTTTCTAGAGTGTTGTCTTTTGTTTATCATTGGGTTTACAATACCGCCAACAAGTGTCCATGGTGGTTCAAAGATTGTGACTACATTAAGGTAAGTTGAAAACTCTATGTATATCATTTAATGGATAGTATTTAGTCTTGGTTTTGTTTGTTTTTGTATTTTTTAAATTTTCTTTTGTGGAAAAATTCTCATGTGGATGTATATATCATATGTTGAGGTATTATATTATATGTTAGGGTAAGATCATATGTAAGATCCTTGATATTGCAAATTCACTTTTATTTTCTAATTCAACTAATGACTTTATTTTTGTTTTCACAATGTTTTCATTTGCATCAGATTTTTCATTACATCATTTTCTACAATAGGCTAATTTTTAGTGGTATTATTCACTACCAGTCAATGAATATCAATCATATTTCTTTCCTACAGAATAATGACATGCAATCTTCAAATTTGATGATTATAAAATCCTACTTTTAGTGTATAGTTGTTAGGGTGTACCATTGAAGATTGTGAGCACTAGTTGTTATGAATATTTGGCCAATGATAGTTGTGTAACAATTTTGAAATCCAATTCATTTATAAAATATAAGACATTTGTATACATATAAAACACACCTAGAATTTAACATGACTGAATATGCATCACCAGGTTAAGAGTAACAACATATAAACATTTGAAGATGGGTTGCAAAAAATACTTATTGAATGCTAGGTAATTCTACAAGAAGCACCATTGAACAAAAACCAACATCTAGGTCTTGAGTATAACATTGGATGTGAAAAGGATTGAACAACTTGCAAATATGAACATAACTAGAACATCTTGTAACATAAAGGTGAAGAAGGAATGTTTGCAAATCAATAATGTTTATGGGTTGTAAAATATCATAATGGTAGCAACTGTAGTGTAATGGAAATGACATCGTGGTAACAACAATAGTGCAATGGAAGTAGCACAATGGTAATAACAGTAGTACAACATGTTGTTGGAAGCAATGGCAATATAATGGTAACAACAATAACAATACAATGCAACATTGTGGCAACACAACATTGTAGCAACATAATAACAACACAATAACAACAACATTACAATAACGTAATGGCACCACAATAGCAACACAACGACAACAACATCACAATAACATAACAATGGCAACATAGTGGTGGTACAACAATGACATGATGACAACATGGCAATAACCATTTAACAATTGTGGTAACAACTAATGGAGGTGTGCAACCTTTGAATCTTCTTCTACGTACATTGTTGAAATTTGAAGTACAACAATAAAGGTAGCAATGACAATAACAATAGCTATGGAACATTCATATTCAAACATTATTCCATGATTTCAAGCATGGAATCCTTTGGATCCAATGTTGTCATCCTCCTCTTCTTATTGTTTGATTTCAAAATTAATTGAAAATAGAGGTGTGATAACATTCACTTTCATTGTTTCAAGTTGGAATTATCCATTGAAACTCCTTAAAAGCCTTGTTTTGCACCAACCTTTGTAAATCATATTGTCCATGTTTTTCAAGTGTTCCCACATGTGAAAAAGTCATGCACAAAGTCATGGTTTTAAAATTGAGATTCGAAAATCAACTTTAGGATTCTCACCTTGTTCAAGTTGGTTTTTGATTGTTGAACAAGTTTAAGAATTGAATTATTTCTTGAATGCATGTTTGAATGGAATTAAAGAATCACATTAGAGGTTGAAGGGTGCTAGTGCAATTTGTTGGAACAAATATGACACACACACATGGGTGTTGTTGTTTCATCCAAGCCAAAAACTTTGCACTTTTGTGAATTGATTAACAATCAATAAACCAAACCATTTTTTGGTCTTTTGTTAAGGTATGTATTTTCACTTGAATTGCATGATAAGGTATGAAGATGTGTTCAACAAACTATTTGGTGGTTTCCAATGTAGACTAATGTTGGTATAATAAGTCAAATGAAACCTCAAAAAAAAATTGTTTTTCTTCTTTCATTAATGGGGGGAAGTGAATGATTGGTTGCCCATTGGAACACAAATTTGTAATGGTAGCAATATTCCAATGGCTAAAGATGAAGCAACAATTATGATTTCTTGTCTTCTATTCCAAGTACTTAAATGTGTTTTGCTCTTTTCGTCTCCCATGTTCTATCACCTCTAGTGGGCACAAGATGAACTCAAGTTTCATTTGATTACCAAACAAGTAGGAATATTGTATGTTTGATAAGGTAAGCAACCTTGTGAGCCATGGTTGTCCTTTCTTGTTGCCATGTTTATAATAATTTTCTTATTGTTGTAATGGCTATTATATATGACTAGTTAGAGTGGGTTTTTAGAAAGTTTTTGGTCCAAGGCAAAGTCACTTTGAACCTTCATTTTGTAGAGTCCTTCAAAACTTTAGGTTTTCAACACTCAAAGATCCCTCTAATGAATAGTTGGACAATTGGCACAAATAGGCCTTGTCTAGTAAGTTGCATGTTTTTTAACATGTTAATTAGTTCATTTTTCAATTTTGATCTTGTTCTTTGAATTAAAAAGTATAATAATGGAAGTAATCCTTCTTGCTATAGGTTCTTTCAAATGTGGTTTGAACTTTCCTTTTGGTGTGAACCATTCATAAAAAGATCCCCAACTCAATTTTCATACAAACCACTAACTTCTCCTAGTTTTCTACATAAGGTTTTCAAGTAATGAAAAACACCAATGAGATCATCGTGCTTTTTCACAATTGCAAAAATGGAAGGCCAAATGTGTGTTGTAAATTGGTTGATGTAATTACTTTGTGACTTTCTTCTCTTTGTTGATTTGGATCTTTCATCCTCTTTGTTGTTTTCTTGCTTGATTTCCTTCTCTATAATCAAAGTTGCTTGAAGGTGTTTTTGTGGCCTTCTAGCAAGTCATTTAAAGGTTGTGGAAGTCACTTGTTTATTTTATTGGTTGTGTTTGATCTTTTTTGAAAATAACTCCAATTTGTGAATTATAATCCTTGATATTTGTTTTTTATCCACTCATTAAAACATGCAATTTATCATTTTTTTGTTGCCACTATTATTTGCCACATTCAAAACTATTGTAAATAATTTTCAAAACAAGAATGGAAACTTAAATGTGGCAAAAAAACACCATATGTGAGTTGAGTTAAATTTGTCAATGCTAATGTGTGTAAAAAAAAATCCCAAATAAAAAAATGGACATTCTTGAATTAAAAGAACATGAATGGATGATAAAAAATGCAAAAATGGACGTGTAACTATTCAAGATAATTTAACAACTTGTCAAAATATTTGAATTTTTTTTGAAAAAAGTTGAAAATTGAAATTTTTTTGGGGAAATAATTAATGATTTTGGCAGAAACAACTAAACCCTAATGGTAGTTATGGTATATTCAAATATAAAATCAAGGCCTTTCTATCCTAATCATTAATAATTGCTAAGATGAGTTTTTACACTGACTAACATGTCAATATCTTTTCTCCATTGTTTGCAATAGACATGTTCACATTATGTCAACACTCTTATTATTCTATTCACCTTTATCCAAAACCTCCATATCTTCATGCATATCCTACCATGAACAACATTTTAAATTTTTAATATATATGATCCCTTGGTGAACAATCAACTTAATAATACACATAAAGCAAATGAGTGATCGAGGTAAATTGAAGCTCAAGTTTCTAAACCTTGCTTGTCATGACCCAAAACCCCGTAAAGTGAAATAAGCCCGTTTCTTTTAATTTAAAACATGACAATTAAAATCGCTTAATTTCATCAATGCATATTTTTCTTATGCATCAAAACAAGGTCCCACTCATGCAATAAAGTTAGTCAACTATATTATATGTTATAAATGAATAAATAAATAAATAAATAGATTAACATTGATTAAAAAGCCTTTTTTTTTCTTACAAGTAACCTAAGCTATAAGTCATTGTAATAGTTCACCCATCCATGTGATTCCTTACAACCAAAAGAGATAGAGAGAGAGAGAGAGAAAGGACAAAGCATGCTTTGTACAAGGGGGGCTTAACAATTCATGCAATTCATGCTGCAATTGATCTTCAACCTTGGCTTGCTTCCTTTCCTTCCTTCTAAAGTGATTTTTAAAGGGATTTCATCCTAATCTTCAACCTTGGCTTGCTTCCTTTCCTTCCTTCTAAAGTGATTTTTTAAAGGATTTCATCCTAATCCACAATACGATACATTAGTGTTGTATCGCAAGACTCATATTAATTAGTTGTGGGGACCTCGCCCAAAGTTCAATGTTTTTCCTTTCGTGATGGGCATCTAAAAATTGGCCCATCACAAAAACAATTTAATAAAGCCTTGGATTATCCCAACATAGATATTTTGTAGTTTCTCCTTTGTGGGCTCCTTATATATGCTACAAGAGTAGAACTTAGTAGAGGCCAAAAGGATATGGGATGATGCTATTGGGAAACTATTGGGGAACATAATGAGAACTTTGAGAACCCATTGGGATGTTGATGCGAACACATTGGGAACTACAAAAAATCCAAAAAATCCAACACTCTCCACCCCTATCTATCCCCCCAAAGGAAAAAAACACTGGGCCCCTTGGGGGTCCATGGTGGCACACCTCATTGGTTGGCCAAAAATTTCTATGCCTACCTCTATTGTTTATCATATTTGACCTATTAAAAAAAAAAAAAAAAAAACTCGGCCCCTTGGTTGGGGGTCCATGGTGGCACATCTCATTGGCTACCAAGAATTTCTATGGCTACCTTTATTTTATTTATTTTTTAAAATCATTTTTGGCCTAGGCTAAATGGTAGGGGCACAAACTATAGGGCACACTATATATGGCAAAATGGATTCATACTTTTCATAAAGATCCACCTAACTAACGAGTGGTGGCGTGTATTTTAAAAAGAAAAATTAGCTTTGTGTCACTCTAGTCAATAGGGTAAGGTCAGTTGGTTTTTTTGTTTTTTTTTTTGTTTTGGGTGGGGAGGAGGGGGAGGGGGGGGTCTTGATTAGGCTTGACACCTAATGGGGAAATGTGTATGTGTATATTATGTGGTGTCATGCCACACGGCAGAAACAACTTAAGGTGGAAATTCCAAACACATAAGTATCTTACAAAACTGCCAAAAAAAAAAAAAAAAAAAAAAAAAAAAAAAAAAAAAAAAAAAAAAAAAAAAAAAAAAAAAAAAAAAAAAAAAAAAGAACAAAA
>Ga0116227_10007414_pt1 | contig 21439 bp, 14 predicted proteins | sample S1TSphgellanicum_FD_89693 | JGI IMG/M metagenome (GOLD analysis project Ga0116227, IMG submission 89693) | Host-associated microbial communities from peat moss isolated from Minnesota, USA - S1T2_Fb - Sphagnum magellanicum MG | ecosystem: Host-associated > Plants > Peat moss > Unclassified...
TTATATACTTTTTTTTTTTTATTTATACTAAAGAAAATTCATTTAAACCCTTTGAAAGCCAACTTTCCCTTTTTTTTTTTTTTTTTTTTTTTGCGCATGAACAAATGTAACATAAACAAAGACATGCAAATGATTTATGAAAGGTTTGTAATCACACCAAACCTATTTTGGTGTCACATGTTTGAAATTGCCTTGGTTGGAAATCAATTTTAAACATATGTTGTAATTGCCACTACGTTTACCCAAAAGTTATGGTTCAATTTCATTACGCATTGCAACATGCATCACACATTTTTAACAAATGTTCAACTCTTCTTTCTAATTATTCCATTCTACTCTAATGTGTATGGTGTGGTTGGTTAATTTACAATACCATTTTCCTTGTAGAAAACATTGAAACTTTTGGAGCTTTATTCTCCACTTCCATGATCACACCTAATTGCCTTGATCTTTTTTTCAATTCAACTTTCCATCAAAGCTTTGAAAACTTTGAACTCATTAAACACACCAAACTTAGTCTCCATGGTGTTTTTAAAAATGTATTTTTAGAAAAATCATTAATGAAGGTTAAAAAAAAATTTACCTTTCGATGAAATGTTGCCATGGGACCACACTAGTTCAAGAATTGTTTTTGCATGAAACCCCCCATTCAAAAGAAATAAAGTATGATGGTGTTTGCCTATGTACAGTCATCACAAAAATTCAAGCCATGAAATCTAATGAAAATTATGCCTTCAACAAGTTTTTTTTGGCCATGGATATTAGGCCTTGCATAAAGACATGTTTGAGTTTTTAAATGTTACAAATTGTTATTCTTTAGTGTGACGTTATAATCTCCAATCAAGAATTGAACAACTCTAACCAACTTGTATAACCTCCATTATTTAAATAATTTCAATAATCACCTTGTTTGAATCACAAGACTTTAACCAACATTTAATGGTTTCAAATTCCACATTGAAAGCTTGTTTTGTTAAAAAACAAAATTTGACCAACTTTGGGACATATAATATATCTCTAATGCACTTGGAAATTCCATTTGACAAATTGTAAATAGTAATATCTTTCTCACACACATCAAAGATATTATTGTTTCCAAGATATACTTTGCATGATTCAAAATAAATTCCTCAAGGGTTGAAAATACTTCATTTTGAAAGGTGAAATGTTGTTAGGCTCTAAAATCAATGAACCAAATATCTTTCAAAATTACAAAGATAGACAAAGTAGTCGCAAGAAGTTCAACTTTGCCTATTGTAACCATATGTGAAGAACCTTTGAACTTATTCTTTTAATATCATTTCTTCTTATGCATTCTTTTACAAAATGGCATTTAATGCCACAATTGTAGCAATATATATTTTTTCCTTTTCTTTTTTGAACTTCCTTCAATTTACACCTTTTTAATTTCCTAAAAACACATATAACATTTTATGTTTTTTACGTTGTACCATGGTCAAATATTTATTTCTTAAATTATAACTCTTCTTGCAACAATTATTCACATATTAGCTCCATATATAATTTATCAATATGGGTATTAAATGAAACCACCAAGGTATGGAAATAGGATGATAAATTTTTTTAAAATATAAATGCAAAGTTTTCATTAAAAATTACATGGTCAATTTTTGTTAATTGATCAATAATCATGTGAAGCGTGTCAATGTGATCTTACATTGAAGTGCCTTCCTCCATTTTAAGATTGCAAAGCTTTTGGCATGGTTGTAATCTATTGTCAACATGTCTTTTTGTCAATTATTGTAAAAAGGTTGTCTCAAATTCTTTGTATGTGCCACATGATGCAAGAGAAAATCTACAACATTGAGGGTAAATTATGGTTAGGTGGTTAACTTTTGACATTTTGAAAACTACACATCTTGCACTAGTTAAATTTTTTGTAATTATAATAATTATCAAACTACAAATCCTATAACTATCCTTTACGTTTCTAGCCACAAATATCAGTAAACCGCTTTATAGATATCATTAGACATGTGATTTATCAAAAATCCATGTGAAAGCTTAAAGATCTCAATGTGAAATGGAAAAATATATTTAAAAAAATTATGGCATTAAAAAAATTTAAATGAAAATTTAACTTATTGGGAAAGTTTCAATGCATTTTATAATATTCTTCATTTGATGATGGCTTAAATTTTAATTTGTATTTGAAAATATTATGACATATTTTTTGAATCCATATTTTTTACTTTCTTTGCATAACAAATGCAATGTCATTATTTCAAAAATTCATTATGAGTCCATTATTGTATTATAATTCATCCATAATATTGAATATGATTTCCATTAAAGTCAATCACATCATGGATAATTTTTAAAAATTAACAATGCTAATGATGAATATGACTTTACATTTTTAATTCATTTATAATGTAGGGTGGTTGCAAGCTAAAGGTGGCTCAATTTTTATGGGTAGACCACTCCTAAAAGTTTATATAGTAATGTTAAAATGGTAGTCTACTATGATATCATTGGTTAAATGGGGAATTACATGGTGATTAATGAAATAAAAAGGTTCATTTGAAAAAAACTCATTTAAAATATTTTTTTAACAAATATGTTAAAATAAAAAACTTGAAATTCACCAAAAATGATTATGATATGAACTTATGAAAATCTGACCCATTCCAAGCCGTTCAAAAGTCCATAACTATTTTTGCCTAATAACAAAAAAATTACATCATATATTATGCTTTAAAATATCATATATTGAATCCCTATAAGATATCATAAATAAAAACTAAACACAAAAATGATGCATGCATGGAGAACAATAAACAAAAAAACCAGTCTATATTTTTCAACTTGAAAAGTTCATTATCATATATTTCATGCATATAATATGTTATAATTTTAAAAATAAATTTCTTTTTATTTAAGTTAAATTTTTTAATTTAATCACAAATTTGGCATATTATTGATTTTATGATATGTTAATAACATGTAAATGCTTGACATTTTGCAAGAAACAACATTGTGACACAAAAAGTGAGCCACCTCACCTTGCAACAAGTTGAAAGATTTGTTTCTATTTTGTATTTTTTTTTCCTTCTTCAAATGATGGTTAAAATTTCCATGTGCCACTTGTTCCATTTTGAGATGAAAATTTGAAAAAAAAGATTTTGTTAGGTACTTATTGTAGAACATTATTTTTAAAAACTCAATTATTAATCATTGGTGTAACCCAATTGAATGTTAACAAGATTTTTTGTTTGTTTGTTAATTTTTTGTTGTTTAGGAAGTTGCTTTGGAGTTTCATGTTTGACATTTAAGATTCTAAAATGTATCAAGGAACAATAGGTATATGTTGATGCCAAGTTTTGTTTTATGATTCATTGGTTTGTTTGAAACTTGAATTCTTGCAATTATAGGTGAATAAATTTTTAAACACAAAAGAAAGATTTGTATGCATGTTTGTGTGTGTGTGTGTGAAAAATTAAATAGTTTTGATAGTGTTGAGTGTTGATTTAGTAACACATGACAATATAGATGTATGTGGGTTTCATGGAAATTTAGTTTTCGCAATGTTTTTAATTCAAACTCAATGTTTCTCAAGTATTTGTATGTTAATAAAGTGTCCATGATTTGATTGAAGCTTCTTCCAGATCATTTGTTTCAAACTTTTCATTGATTGTTGCAATGGCTTGTGTTGTATGTGAATTGTGTTTATGATTTTTTGATGGAAGTATGTTCAAGGTTTGATACTTCAAATTTGAAATCTCTTCACAAAAATAAAATGAAAATGAAAATGTCCTCCCCCTTCCCCTATTAAAAAAAAATTGGACATGAAAACAACAAATAGGTTTTTTTGTGCACTTTTGTATGACATCTAAACCTTTTGATTTTTGAATGCTTTGATCATGTCAATTTTTATTATCCTTCAAAGTTTCACAAGAATGAAAAACAACCACATATCTTAAAAGATAGTTGAACTTCATGTTTATTCACTTGCATATTTGAATTGAAAATGCTTTGCACAAATAAATGCCAACAAATATTAATATCTCTGAATTGTAAATCATTTTCAAGCTCTACATGACACATACATAATCTTATTAACTCAAGTCAAGATATAGTATATAGGGTAGTATATCTTTTCATGAGAGAGCTTACTTTTGGTTTCAAGATATCATGTACTAGGTAATATATTTTCTCATGAGAGGTTTTACTTTTGGCTTTGTAAGTAAAAGGTTACTTGCTAACACATTTTGGCTTGTGATTTTTGTCAAATTGGGTGTAAAGGTATTGATCTATCTATGAAGGAAGGTAGTTTGTTTGTTTGTCACGTTAAAGCCTTTTGAACCATTATACCTTTTGTTACACTCCTAATACTATTGGAAATTCATCTTGAAGAATGCAGGTGCATTGAATTGGTTTCATAATGTTTGACCTACGGTATAAAAATTATTGAATATTGAAAATTCATTTAAATCGAAACTAAATTTCCAATGACACATTTTTTTGAATTTTATATAGGGAGAATTTTGCATAATTCTTTGTATGGTCATCAATTCACAATTTCAGTTATACTTGAAATGTGAAAGATCATATGAAGATCAAATTCCATCACTCATTTTTTAATAACTAATTCCCTTTTTCCCTAGTAATTATCTCATTCCTTTCCCCTTCCCACTATCATGGATATAAGAACTAAAATTGACATGTGCCTTTTAATGTCCATAATATTTATATTAACATTATTTACTAATAAATTTTATTGTCTACCAATAATAATAATGATGAACCATTGGAAACCATATGGGAACATAATAAGAGAAAAAAGATAGTTGATTTGACACTAGTAATGTGAAGTCCAAGTTAATAGGGGAATTTGGTATTGTTGTAAAGCCCTTAACAAGTAGGATTCAACAAAGGTGATTTGGAAATTTTTAAACTTGAGGTGCATGAGACATTCAATTCTGAGTAGTTTTTGTCATTAGAAGTTCAATTAAATTACGAAAAAAGGGATTTTGGAAGGAAAAATTAGTTGGGTAACCAGCTCACACTTGAGCCAATGGCACAGGCTACACTAGTGTCAATGATATGCAAGATTTCACAACCAGAACTTCTGCAAAACATGCATCGCTACAAAGCATGCATCACTACATATTGCACCATTCTACTCATGAGGAGTTGCAATGAAAACCCCAAACCCTAAATCCTAAACCCCTAAACCCTACTTGCAACAGATTATTGATCAGAAAAAAATTAAGTAGGAAAGTGGTGGAGTTGTGGGTACACACTCAATTCGGGTGAAGGTCTCTTTGGACCCAGAGAAGATGCTCATCCAGTCTGACAGAGTCTGGAGTGTTGCTTCCTAATCACCTTCTCTTTCATATGCACTTCTTCTCCACTGAAAATCTGCCATTACAGATTGCAATATCTGCGGACTAAAATTCATGCATTCCTTCTTATAACTGACATCCAGTAGTTCTGCAGCAGCAAAATTCACTCCTCATTGTAGCACTGCTTCTAAAACTTGGATATTGTGATATGACTCAAGATACCCACTGACTCAAGTTTTGGTTTCAAAGGTTTTGGATTTGCACCTTGCTCAACAGATTTACTCAAATCTTGTTTCACAATTGTTTTTACACACAACTTTTGCAGTTGATAGAAATACATAAGAATTTCCATGCTGTAGTCACAAAAACTGAATTTCTACTTGTTAGATTGGCAAACAAATATGTGGCATGATGGAATGACAACATATGGATCTTGCAGATTGATCTATAGAAAAAGAAAACCTGCTAAAATGGTTATATTGAAATGCAAAGAAAGACCACATAATCAGAACCAGAGATAAAACACACATTCTTGCCTCCAACAAAATGTGAGGATTTAGGTTTAAGAAAACTAGCATGCCTAAAAACTCTACTCATCAAAGCCTCCAGGTAGAAGTCGGTTGAACCGTGTTGTACCTACATCCACAACATCCTCCTTTGCTGAAGAACTGGAAAAGAACCTCTTTGTGCCTGCATGTATTTTTCTGTTAGAGTCAGCAAAAGCTTTAACACAGGAACAGGCATGAAAACATAGTTGGTTTCGGTGTAACTCAGTCCATTCTCCACACATGGATTTATTTCCATCAACTCTTCCTTCTTTCTCCCTTGATACAAATACTCAAGTGCCACAAAAACCAATGACTTTAACAAACAGCAGCTATTGTTGAACCTGCCTCCAGAGTCAATTGATAAAGAGACATACCTGCTGGGATGATACGAGTTGGTGAAAGGACTTCAGCATATGACAAGTTATAGGACTCAGTGCCAAGCCTGCTTTGAATCCATCCCTTGCCACCATCGAAACCATCGGCAACAACCCATGTGTTACTGAATCCCAAACTTGATAAAGACCTTGCAACAGACTTTGCAATGTCACCTGTCCTGTAAAATTGACGTGCAATCACGAACAGTTGAGGAAAACTGGAGATATACAAGGATGTAAATCTAGAAAGAGTTATACCCCTCATGAGGTGGAAAAGAAACACAAAATTTGCCATCAAGCAGCCTGCTCTATTTCTCTATTTGAAAAATTGCATGTGCATGACACCATCTCTAGAGTATTTCCAAAAACAACATTAATCAAAACTAAGCATGGGTATCTGGATTGTGGAGAGGAAGAAGGGAAATGGAGGTGTTTACGAGTCAATGATCACAATCTTTGAGCCTTTGTTGACCCGCTTCAAGGATGAAATTTTTATGGCTGTCACCTCTGCTTCCACTTTCCGTGCATTCCGCAATTGCCCCCTCAATTTTCCACTCAACTCCTCTACACTGCAATAAACAAAGCCATTGGGTGACCCTTATAATTCCTCTTGGCAGAAAATTCTGTTGTATGGGAATTTGCCAATCCTAATCCTACTTCCAGAAGAGAAGGACATCCAGCATCTGTGGTCAAAGCTTTAGGTTTAATGGCCAGCTGGTTGTCACCACTCATACCCAAAGATCAGTGTTCTTCTTCTGCTACTTCTTGCTCTCAAGCGTCAAATGAAATTGTTCAAGAGATCATGTCTCTCACAATGGATTATTCATGAACAAAAATTTTCTTCTTTCCTGTGCAATGATTGCAAGCTTTGCAACAAGGATTGAGGAAAAAAACACTCACGGGAGAGCAAATAGCTTGTTCTTTATGTTCCGAGGTAAGCTTGGAACACCTGACTTGACTTTCTCCTTGTCAGTTCTCACATCAATCAGAGTATAGTCCTCTTTCGTAAGCAAGTCAAGTGCCTGAGGAGCGGTCAAATCACCTGCAAGGTAATAGTATCCCAAAACATGGAATACTCAGGGTTCTTTGAGACTTTTAAAAAATTCTTCTAAAAGGTTTAGTAGAGAGAGATTATCTAAATTGAAATCTTGGAAACATAAATGCCTTACCCTTGTATCCCCGAGCTGCATAAGCAACAGTTGAGAAAAGTGGAGGTGCCAAGAAGTACACCAGGAGAAGTGCTCCAGCTCCACCCGCAAGAACCACAGGATCAGAAGCCAACAAATTCTCGACCGTGCTGAGTGCATATGGCTGTGCACCTTCTATGTACTTCCCTGCCTCCCCCACCGCATCCCCAGCTACAGATACCACAGTCTGCAAATCATCACAAAACATGAGGTCTTTGAATCTTCTAAACACAAGCATCTTGCAGCGTCAGATTAGTGTCAGTTCAGTGTTCAAGCAAAACTACGATAGCAGGAAACTTCTTCAGAGATTTGCAAAGGAAAAAGATGAATTCTTGCTACTGTGTTGCCATACTAAGACCCAACAATGACAGAGATGGGAAAACACACACCTTGGCTGTGTCCAATACAGGCTTAGTGTCAACACCAGCATTTTGGAGGGCCTTTTCTGCCTGCTGTTCCAAATCATTTGCAACAGGTGCAACTGCTTTGAAAGCTGCATCTGCAGTTTGCTGAACATAAGGGGTGGCAACATCAACTGCTGGTTTCACTGCAGTAAAAGCTTGTTGCAAGAAATCCTTCACTACTGCATATGCATTTCCAGCTGTCTGTGTGACTTGCGATGACACAACTTGAACCTGTGGCAAAAACAAAAAAAAACATTTGTCATAAACATATGGGCAATTAACTCCATTACAGTCTAATAAGTGCACTCAACAGCTGATCATGTTTGGTGCCAGACCATTGTCATCATGTTTGTCACAAGCCATGAATCGAGTCACCAGGAAAAACTGATTGCAGGTTGTACATACATACATCAAGAAACTGCACACACAGAGTTTGCTCTCAAGAGTTGTAGGTTTTTGCTGAAAGAACATAAGATTCAAAGAAGAGGAGAAAAAGACTATCTTCTACTAGTTATGCTCTTTTCATGCTATCCCACATGTGCTACAACCATAGTGAGTGCATGTCCGGCAGTGCTCAGTATGTGACCCTCCAAATATAATTCTCACATCCTAGTTTAGTTATTTACTTTTTTGCAACCCCACCCATAAAACTAAAACTGGGACTGCAAATAGGTGGGAGACTACTAATAGAAAACCACCTGGACCGATTATCATGACTGGCCAGTCAGAAACAATAGGGAGCAGCAGTTGGATCACATTTATGTGGCAGGTGGTAGGTTTTGCTGTGCCTTTTACCAACCTCAAGAAACTGTGCAAAAATGCTGCTGGGTCAAAACCATTTTGCTGGTCTAGCCAAATCGACATTTTTTGACTTTTCTTCATCCAATTTTAATTTGCAGATCACATACTGAGCACCAGTGGACTTGCTCTGAGTGCACATGTTATCCCTTCCAGTTGAAGACTCTCTTCTAAACATTCAGGCCAATCATTGAGGATACTTGGTCATGAAGAATCCTTTGCAAACATCATCCCTTGGTCCAATGACGCAAAAACCGTAAGCGTACTTACGTACATGGTATGTATGTACTTGTGCTCAAAGCAAAGAAGAAGCTGTGGGGAGTAGGTCATCAAGAGGTGCTTACTTTAGAGAAAGCCCCAGCTACATCTTCAGCGGTGAGAGCTTGTGCACTGCCTGCAGAAGCTGCCAAGAAAGACGAGGCCACGGTGAGAGGAGCTGCGACGGCTGGAATCTCGCACTTTCTCTCTTCCTGCTGCTGCTGCTGCTGTTGGGAAGAAGAAGAAGAAGAAGAAGCTGTTCTGAGGGACAGGAGAGGAGCTGAGTTCCTCCTGCTGATAGACTTGCTGGAGCGCTTCAGAGCTAGAGAAGTAGTGCCTGGCAATGCAGCTGCTTTGTTGGTGATGGCAGCTACCTGCATTGCCCTCAAAGCATGTGCCATCTCAATTCTCTCTCTCTTTCACTGTCCCCTTCTTCCTTCCTTCCTCGAGTTGCTCCCACCCACAAAATCCCTCAAGAAAACTCAAAAACCTTACAAAACCCAAAAACCCAAAATCTCAAACCTCCTAAAAATCAAAGCTCCTGGAGCTCCTCTCTTCCTCCACAGACCGGGGAACAAAAAAAGAAAAACCAAAATAAAAGAGAAAAAAGAGAAGAATCCACAAGAATCCCAAGTTCCAACACTCAAAAATCTTGGAAACTGTCGAGAGCAACCACCGTCTTTTCCGAGAGAACAAAAGTGCCGAAGAACTCGCTCATTCCAGAAAGAAAAAACGCGGGGTGGCTTGAAGAAAATAAGGGCTCGATTGGAGCGACCTCCGAACGGAATTTGATGGGACAAATTCAGGACGATGATCAGCGCCCACAAACTTTTGCTTCTGTTAAGATTTAGGTCTCAGATCTGCGAAGAATAACGAGGATTTCTGCGGCGACGGGAAGAATCTCTCTCTCTCTCCTCTCAGGTGTTCCTGGCTAGAAATCCACAGATTCTGAAACCCAATAGGAAACAGACGCGTGTCTAGTTCTGGATGGATAGGATTCCTGGGAATGGATTGAGGGGTCCTACGATTTGCCGTGTCACCCGCTTTTTTCTCAGGTCTCAAAGTGACGTCTCAATTTCGTCGTTGTGGAGATTCGGACTTGGATACTGAGGTCTCGAAGTGGGGTCTCAATTTCGTAGTGGTCGAGATTGGGACTTGGATACTGAGGTCTCAAAGCGACATCTCAATTTCGCCGTGGTCGAGATTGGGACTTGGATACTATCCAGTTTTTAAAAATTTTAAACATAGAAAATATTTTAATAATATATATTTTTATTGTAATATTTTATTTAAATTTAAAAAACTGTAATAAAAATAAATCTGAATTTTTGAAGAACATTATGTAGTGGCATTTTACCCATTTATGTATACATAAAATAAGGGTTTTCAAATATAGTTATCTTAAATTGAGAATTATTGATTACAGCAACTAGGTTGAGGACATAGAGTAGAAATATAAATATTTATTTCAGTAAATTATTTTTCTAAAAGAAAAATGCCAGAAATTTTGTTGTAACTAGGCTAGGCCCCAGAAGGGTTCTTTTTCAGGTTGGTTTAGTTCAATTTTGTGCTGTAGCCACACTGGTAATCATCCACAAGAGGAATTAGCCAAATTTGGCTATAGGTTAGAGAGGAAAATAGAAAGATCTAAAGAATCCTGCTATATTTTGATGACATGCTAGAACCTACTATCGAAAAATATAGTGATTTCAGAAAAGTTTCCTTCTTTTTTCATGAAAATGAAATGCTTTTATGAGTTGCAATGGATTTTGTTTTCTCATCGAGTGGGAAAAGTTCATAAAAAAATAATGCTAGTTCTATATCAGTCAAACTCCCAAAATTTTAAAAATTGAATTTATATGAACTTTTGAGATGTTTGAACATTTTGGAATTTTGATTTTTTGATTTTCTTATGTCTTTAAATATTACTTAATTGAGCTTTTATAGAATTTTAAATATGAATTTTGAGTAATTGGCTTTATGCAATACAACGTTATTGAGGTGGACCTTGAGGAACTTGAGTAAAATGTGTTGCCTTGTCATAAATGTTTTTTGATGTTTTTAAAATTATTGATCAATTTTTTTTTCTAGGTCAATTGGCTGTAATTGTTTTTTGATTAACAATTTAAAAATATATATCAAAGATTTTTTAAGACTAAGTGGCAAACAAAAAATTATTTAATTTTTTGTTTTGGTCATTCTTAATTGGGGATTCTTTATGGCCAGTTAATTATAAAATATTTTCAATGCTTTTTCTTATTGTTGATTGAAAGTTATTTTTGGGTCATTTAATCATAAAGAAAATTTAACCAACAATAAGGAAAACATTGAAGATTTTTTATGCTTTGGGCATCACAAAAAAAATCTTCAATGTGTTGTAGTTCTAACTAATGAGATTTTTTTTTTTTTTTCTTGTGTTGTTGAACAATATTAAGATTTTAATAAAAAACACAAGCTTGGCACCCCCCAACGTCACAATAAAGTTATCCATAAAGTCACCAAAACTCAAGGTTTTCAGCTTGAGTTGGGCCAAAACTTAAGGCATAATCAAAAAGCTCAGGTGAGTCGAAAACAAAGGAAAAAAATACAAGGTGAAATTCGGAAATGTGTTGATTTTGGCACTTCCCCAAATTTCACCCTGTGTTTTTCTATTTCTCTCCCATGCGCCTTGATGGTAGGGTTTTCATCTCTCATGTGCCTCGATAGAGTAACAACTTCATCTATGAATGATAAATGCTTCAAGCTACAAGTGTGAGGGTTCAAGTTGCAAATGTGAAGTGTAGAATTTTTGAGTGAACGACAGGTATTGTGAGTGAGAAATGCTTGAAGTTGCAAATGTGAGGGTGTCACCAAAAAATAAGGTCAATATTTTATGCAATATGCACATTCCCATTGTTGAACATACATGGATTGAAGTATGTTTATGAAACTTTTATTGAAGTGTGACAATTCTGATTCAAATGTTCTTCTTTTTCAAGATCTTAACAGACATTTAAGTTCCATGGCCTTAATTCTATGGACCACAAAGGATCAGGCATTCATCTTGGTTTCCTTTCTAGGAGTCAACATGTTGTTTTATGTGGCTAACAACTCATACCCAACAACAAAATCCCCATAGAGATGAACTCTATTACTTCAACATGGTTCAGTTTCAAAGATTGGAGAGAAATTTAGGGCATAGTTAGCTAATACAATCATCACTACTTCCTAGCATCCCCTTAGTCCCAAAAACCTTCGGAGTTCCCACAAAACAATAGGTACTCTTTTTAGGACAAAACACATTCCATACCCAATTCAAAATTCCCGAAAACATCATGCATGAGCTGCCACACAACCAATCCAAAAAATCCTAAACACGTTCATCCTCTCCCTTGTTTGGTCCCTGCAAAAACACATGCAACAACTCTGGACCTTTTCTTGACATTCTTAGCATAGTAGAAGTTTTTTTGTCAAGATTTTTCTGATCCACTCCTTCTGATCAAGTTCCGCTTCTATCTATTTACAACACCCCAATATCAAAATCTAACCACCTCTTTGAACTACCGAAAGTCTAGTCACTTAGCTTCTCTTTCATCACCAAAGAACCTACCTTCACTTCTTCGCTTGCATCCAATATCTTCCTGATCACCTCATCTCCTTGCTTCCCCAAAATCCCTTTGCCAATTACCTTCTAGAAATCTGATCCACAAAGCTTTTCAAGTGTTTTCATTGAACTGCAGAGATTGCATTCCATCTTAGCAGCTAATTCACCAAACTCCCTTCATCATAACCTGTAAAGCAACAAAACACACCAAAAACATAAACATATTAGAAGCAAATTTTTTGATGTTGTTGAAGCACCATGCTGCTGGTGTCAAGCCACCAATTTGAATTAGGGTTTGTAGTTTTCATCCACAAAAACAGCTGACACTGTTTTTAGGTTACGAGGGTTCAAATTACAAGTGTGAGGTGTAGGGTTTTTGAGTGAGTGACTGTGAAGGTCTTGAGTGAGTGGGTTAGGTGTAGAATCTTTGAGTTAATGTGAGGTCAAAGTAACAAGAAGAGCCAAAAGCCCCAAAGGCCTACTCTCACCCCATTCACCATCATGATTATGTAAAAGGACTATCAATGGAGGGTTGTTGTGCAAGAGGAGTGTCAACAGAGGGAAGCTTTGTAATGTTGTCGAAAGTCACACAAGTCTCATTGCAACTCACTTGCCAAGTTAGGGTTAGCTTTCCAGAGCCATGGTCATAATAAACAAGGATGAGGTTTTCTATGATTATGCAGAAAGTTTCATAATTTGGGAAACATTATGGTTCTATGTGTGGTCTTTTTCCATGTTTGCTTCATCTTTTTGCACTCTTTGTTGCTTGTAACCTTGTGCAAACCTTAGTGGAAACACAATTAGTTCATAATTGCAAGAAGGCAATTGCTTCATATCGTTTTGCAAACCCATGCATAATGGTTGTGCACAACAAGAGTGAAAGTTCAAATTTGTTGAAAACAAACAATGTTCATAAGGTAAGGACAACAATGCTAGTACCAAGTGAAACATTCCTTCTCATTATGACTTATTAAAATTTAATGGTATTTTTGTGATAGCACATAAGCATTAATATGTAGTTTTTCACTTGGGTGATGTACGGATACCAAATTCAATTGAACCTTAGATTTTTACCATGGATGTTAGATTTTTCATTTCAAGAATAAAAATGTTGTTCCATATAAAAGGATCACAGTATTTAGGTAAAAATAATTGTTTTTGATTCCAAATTAATATATTGAAAGTTGCATTTACGTAAACATAAGTGAAATGCATAATCAATGTTTAAATAGGTTACATAATCAAAATGAAAAATGTGAATGAAGTTTGGATGAAGGATGAATCAATAAAGATAAATGAAAGATAGATAATGGACGAATAATTTGATGACCTATTATAGATAGATGAATATTATTAATGAAAAAAAATTGTTTGGATGTTTAATGGCACACACATAGGAGTAGCATTTATGAAATTCAAAGTTATGAAATAAATATGATAGGGTGCAAACAAGATACTAGAAGCCCACCCTACCATTGAAGGTGACTACTTTTTGACCAAAAACACTTTTGCCAAAGAAATGTCAAACTATACTATTGACACTTAAACTATATACCTTGGTAAGAGTATTTTTGGCCATTATAATATTATACCTTGGTACTATGCACCTATACCTTGCCAATGTATTATATTATATTATATGTAAAGGTGTAATTATGTCATTTTGAAGGCATTTTGAATCGTTTGAAAAATGAAATAAAACAAAAGAAACACTAAAATTATAATGTTTTATGAGTGCTTTCAAAAGCACTTTATTCTCATTGAATTCATTCCAATTGTTCATGGCATGTCCCCATAATATTTTAAAAAACATTTTCATACATAAACACATTAAATACTTGTAAATGTAATATTATTTTTGACAACAAAACATGTCAAACACTAGACAATCTTTTTATGGTTCTTATTATATTATGATTGCACTCAACACTATAGTAATAATAATCAAGGGGTGAATATCTTTATTCTAATAATTTTTTTCAATTTTCAATAAACTTGAGTTTTGCACAAGGAACCCACACACCGAAGTTAAAACTAATGGTGTTCAAAAATCAAGTAGCAACTTTGGCCATAAATTGTCAAGCATTTGAACATTTGTTCAATCCATTAACTAAGACACAATTTTGACCTAAAAGCAAACCACATTTGATTTTAACTAATAAAGAATTTCCATATAATTGTATAGGGTATTTGCACCTATATTGTTTTCACATAAGGTGCAAAAACTAAGGGTTACTAAGGTGGAATGTTAATGACATGGCACCTAATTTGATAATGAAAAAACAATGATGTGTCAAAAGTGACACATTAAACCCATTCCCATGGCACATAATAATTAATTGAAATGGAAATAAATCATAATCATGATGAGCATACATATTAAAAAACCTTTTTAATATTTATTTTTTGCAACTTCAAGACTATAAATCAAGTGCCAGGGCATGCACATGGCTCCTCAAAAGGAGGCTACATAACATGTATTGGATAGGTCCATGTTGTTAGATTTAATCATAAAGAAATATGATAAGCTTGGGTCAAGTTTGACAAATTAAAAATGAATAGTCAATTATTTTTGAAAATGTCATTATTTTTTCAGAAAATAATTATTGAACTTTTTGTTCATGGAAAAATGAAATCCATTTGAAGCATGAATCTATAGAAATTAGATATTTGATTCTTGTGGCTACTAGCTTAACTCATATGTTTAACTCCTCTACTAAAACTTTTCTATTTGCTTCTTTTCTACTTTCACATTTTTCAATGTACAACAATTATCAAATTTGAAAAATTCAATAGATGAGTTTTAATATAAAAAATTTAGTTAAATTTTCTTGTACTTCTTCATAATTGTCACATTTCTTGAATTTGACAAGGTGTTTGAAACTTGTAAACTTTTTCATGCTTCTTCAAATTTTGTCAATTGCTTAATGTAGATTTATCAAGGATTTCAATAGGTTTCAATGTCTCTTTGTTTTCAAAAGAATTTAAATTTTCTTAAAGATTATTTAATGTTAAACCTAACCCTAGGTTATAATAGTCAAGGATTGGTATCCTTGACTTTTAAGTGCACTTGTTTTGTGAATGTTTACCATATTAATTTCAATGAGGTAACCATGTACATGATTAATACATGTAAAAGCCTGAACGATGTCAACATTATGGCACATTTTCATTCACAAATTTGGAAATTATATACATTCTAGTTTGATTAAATGGCTTTAGTAGATTATTTGAATTTGATCAATATTCTAAATTATAAAACACAATAAAACCACTGACATGAAAGACATTCACATAAATTTATGAACCATCTATAAATCTTCCCATAATTATTAGTTCAAATAACCAATAGAAATATTTTTTTATTTGATCAATTCTAAGATCACAAGATAGATACCAAAATGTGCAACATAATGATTCACAAAAGAATATTCACAATTTTTTAAAAAATATTAAAAATATTAATAAAAAACTATGTGCTTGATTAAAGTTTCCAAAAAGAATGTGACATATAACATGTAGAATGCCATAGAAAGAAATACACATTTGTAATTTTAAAATATTCACAATACACTTGAAAATAATTATAACCTTACAAAATAATCATTGTTGTGAATATCAATGAATTTTTATTCTAAATCAAGATTTAGTACCATTTAAAATAATTTGTTGTCACATTTGATTGTTTTACTAGAAATTTATAATGACCAATTTAATTTTTTAAAACATGTATTAGTGGAAGATCAACTTCTTAGCTTGAACCATAAAAGTAGTTCCATTTTGGGCTTTGAACTTGATTTCTATACCAAATATAAATTTTCCTCTCCATTTGTCAATGCTTTATTATTCACAATTCCTACAATAAAAAAATACTATCATTTAATTATAATTTTGCACTACAAGAATTCATGGTTTTTCAAGATGTCCCAACTTGATTACAAGCTTGTTTGTTTTAATTAAAAATTTGGTCAATTTAATTAGAGGCACATGGTTACTAAAGTGATATGTTTTGTTTTATTGGTTTAATTGATTAAAAAATATTTTAGGTGCAATTTTACATTAACATGTGCCAAAATAGTTATAACCATTAGTTAATTTTGTGTAGATTCTATCATTTTAGAAAAACCAGAATTACAAATGGAGTTCTTTTTATACAATGTTGTTTTCAATATATTGATATACACATTAAAAAAATTTGAAATCAATTTAACAAATTAAAAAACTGTCCAAAAGGGTTCAATTGGGGTATTAACAATCACACCCATGCCTTTAAGTGACAATTTATTCTATGTTTTATTTTTAAGTATTCTGAAAAATATTAAAAACCTTCAAACATAAATTTAAAATTATTATACTATTATGTTAAGGTTTGTGTTAAGAAACTGCCAAAATATGTCATTTTCGAAAACTTCAAAAAGTCAAAATAATGTTTTTTTTTGTTTAATAACACTGGTTACAATTGTTTCAAAGTTTTTTGGGTAATTTTATTCATTATATTGATTTGGATATTTCAAAATATGTATACCAATATATTTAAAATAAAATTATATGAAAAAATCCATTTTAATTTTTATATTCTTTTTGAAAAAATTAAGTGTACAAAAAGATTGGTTATAACTACTTGTGTATGCAATATTATCAAAGTTGCACCCAAAAACATTTATAAAAAAATTGTAACCAATGATTCTAATTAGTAATAACATTCAAATGTTTTTCTAAAAAGATTTGAAAATGACGTATTCTTGGCAAATTTACTTTAACATAATAATATGAAAGGAACAAGTTGAAATTTTTTACAAGATTAAAAAAAAGGTGTATTCCAAAAATTCTAAAAACATTCTTGATGAAAAGTAATTAAAAATTTAGTCAAATATGACAAAACATGAACACATTAAGAAAAAAAGGATATGAGTGTAATCAAATAAAATATGTGTCAAAATAAGACATGTAATCACAAATTTTTTGAAAAAACATTTACATAAGTATTTTAAAGTTGTAAGTAGGTCCTACATAGGTAGGGAAATAGGAAATTATGGTAGGGTAGGTAGGTAAGATATTTATAAAACAAGGTATAGTATTAAATAACTTAAAATAACCTAAGTTAGTTATAGAACTTAGGTAAATTAAATTAGTTTATTATAACTTAAGTTAGATAGGCCAATGCCTACCTTGGTTAAACTCCTTTACCTATGTGGGCAAACCCATCCTTGGGTGGTACCACTAGGAACCATTGCAAGGAATGATTAAGAAATCAAATTAAAATGGTTAAATCATTTTCCTAGGCACTTTCCTTTAAATATTTCACAATTAAAATTATTATTTTTCCTCATTTTTATCCATTTCATGCGTTAATATATGGCTTGAAGTTTATTTTGAAATTTAAAAAATGAAAATTGTTAAAATTTAATATTCTTAGTAGTGATGGCCTTTTTAGAAATCACACTCCTTAACTTTGGAAATGCATAACTAAATTATACTTATTCAATTAATTTTCTAATAAAAACTAAAAATAGAATGATTTCAAAATTAACCTACGATAAAAATCCCTAAGAAAATTCCCAAATTATGTTTCAAATTTGTGTTCTTGACCAAAATTTCATAGAAATAAGCCATCATTACATTCCTTAATCTTCTTTTAAATGCAATGATTAGGAACATCAAAATACACAATATTCTTGATAACATTGAAACTTCAAGAAATTTGGAACCTAATAAATATACTCTATTGGAACATATCATTCTAGATTTTCAAAAAATCGGTCATTGATCTAACATGTGTACAAATGTGATTAAAGTCAGTCATTTTGATTACACACGTATTATTAACATAGGTTGACCTCACTCAAAAAATATATATATAGACACCCCTCATTTTCAAGTTTCATATCTTTCTCATTACTTGTCCATTCTCAAAAATTTAAAAAGCTTTGGATGCATTAGCTTAAGATTCATAGACTTTCTTTGAAGTATAAAAACAAAAAGAGAATGTAGAAAGAGTTTAAAGTCAAAAATGCAAGCTGGACTAACATGTGGTTAATTTTTCAAATCACCCCCTTCCCTTTCAATGAGCATAACTTGCTCATTCTTTTATGAAATTAAGAATTTTTTTCACCTTTGGATTTTTCAAGAGGAGAATTACAATTTTTTTAAAACATGGAATGTGCCAAGAGGAGAATTACAAATTTTTTTTGATGTCAAAGGTAATGGAGCAACATACAAAAAAATTAATATAAAAAACACAAACTGAATTGTTATGTTCAATTTTTGCAAATCAGCTTCTTCACTTTCAAAGGGCATAACTTGCTCAATTTTTCATCGATTTCAACAATTTTTAATACAATTGGATGCACCAAAAAAAGAAGTACAAAGTTTGTTTGAATGTTAAAAACAATGGAACAACATACAAATAGTTTAAACTCAAAAATACAAGTTAAACTATTTTGTTTAATTTTTGCAAATCAACCATTTCATTTTCAAAAGGCATAATTTGCTCATTTTTTCATCGATTTCAACATTTTTTGTACTATTGGATGCGCCAAATGGAGAACTACAAAATATTTTTGAAGATTAGAAGTAATAAAATAATATATGAAAAGCTCTAAATCTTATTTTAAAGTGTTTGGTGGTAGGTTTAATAAATTGAAAACTTTGTGTGATCAAGTTGGTCCTTTAAAAAATGTATCACATATTTTTTGGTCATCAATTTCATTCTGAAAAGTATATAAGCAAAGGGCTTTAGACCTCAAAGTCACATCTTAAAATGTTCAAGCTTTCTAGGTTGAATCAATTGCAAGGTTTAACTTTTAAAAATAAATTCGAATTAAGAGAATATTTGATTTGAATATAATCCAAAAGGGAATTGATACATTGAAAATATTTTTAAAATAAAAATAAAAATATTTTTAAATAAAAATAATTTTTAGAAATCCCCTTCTTTTCTTAAAAAAATTGAAAGACTTCATCAAAATTAAAGAAATAATTTTTAGAAATCCCCTTATTTTCTTAAAAAGAATTGAAATAATTCATCAAAATTAAAGAAAATAATTTTAGAAATCCCCTTATTTTCTTTAAAAAAATTGAAAGAATTAATCAAAATTATGGAAATAATTTTTAGAAATCCCCTTATTTTCTTTAAAAGAGTTGAAAGAATTAATCAAAACTAAAGAAATAATTTTAAGAAATCCCTTTATTTTCTTAAAAAGAATTGAAAGAATTCATCAAAGCTAAAGAAATAAGTTTTAGAAATTCTCTTATTTTCTTAAAAAGAATTGAAAGAATTAATCAAAACTAAAGAAATAATTTTCAGAAATCCCCTTATTTTTCTTAAAAGAATTAATCAAAACTAAGGAAATAATTTTAAGAAATCCCCTTATTTTTCTGAAGAGAATTAATCAAAACTAAGGAAATAATTTTTAGGGTTTGTGTGACCACTAACTGAGTACTACTGACCCAGGTGCACTTCTGCTGACACAACTTTTGTGGCTGACAGGATTCGAACTCACGATTGGACGGTGTACCTTTTCATTAACTTTTAAAATATCCGTCCCCGCCCACCCGCCCGCACGTCCTGCCCCCGCCAATGGGAAAGAACAAGGTTTAGTTACCAACGTTCCTCGAAAGAAACAACTCCCAAAAGCCAACAAAAGGACAAAAAGAAAAAAGAAAAAAAGGAAAAGAAGTCCGTTGGGTCACTGACCTACCTAACGGTTTCTTTTCCATAGGGTAGAAATTTCAAAAGTTAGTTAAGGTGAAAAAAAAGAGTAAATGGAATTATTACTCTATTATTGTATTTGTAATAATCCCACCAAGCAAGAAAAATTAAATAGGATTGAATTTTTAAAAATAAAATGGAAGTTTTAAAGTTTATTTGCATTGAAAATCCATAAACTATAGCCTAAAAATAAAGTGGTTAAATAAATGGTTTTTTTTTTTTTTTTTTGTTTTGTTTTTCAATTTTCTCTTGTTGTGCCTTATAAAGTGGCAATCATTCAAAATAGAATTTAGCCAAATCTGGTTGCAAGACAAATAGATTCCTAAAAAATTCTAGGAATCCTATTACATGTTGGCCAACCATTAGAACCTAGTGGCTAAACATGGCTATTTTCAAAAGAAGAAAGCTAAAAATGTGCCCAAATCTTCTAAATATCTTGGGCAATTTCATAACTTTCTTCCCTAAAATGTGGCAATTGTTTTGCAAATTCTGCCAAAAAAGTTCATTTGACTAACTAAGTGTTTTTTGAGACTTTTTGTTTTGACAAAATGGAAAGTTTTGGTTAGAAAAAAAATCATTGGATTATGTCATATGAGAGCGAAAACTACTTGTGTAACATTAGTTGTGTTCAGTTGTGAAAAGCTTTGGCTCGATTTTAGTGTGACAACATGCAACTTGAGGTAGTGCTAATGTGTGGAAGGGCGTGCCATACACAGAGAGGCTTTGTCGAGGTTACGATTTGGAAAAAGTTAAGGATGAAAAACACTTGTTTCTTGTTTGTCTAAATACAGAGAAAGTTAGGGAACGCTTTTGTTTGGCCCTATCCCTAACCCACACTAGCATTCTTGCTTAGCTCATGCGGACTACGAACAATGTTGCCTTAGCCATGTTTGTGGCATGTTGCAGTAACAGAGGACAATGTATCTTCCATGATCTACCTTTCGTCTAATGAACTTTCTGATTTCAAACGAACGTAAAATTGTAAACAGTAAACATGTTACACATAATTGAGTGATAATTTTTGCCACAAATTTTTGTGGTTTTTTCTTTATAAAAATATTTTTAAAATAAAAATAAAAATAAAAATATTTTAAAAAATATTATTTAGATTATAACTACTAGTACTAGTGTGAACTTGGTGCATAATGCACCCGTAAAATAAAAACTGTCACAGAAAACAAAACCCATAAAAAAAAAAACAAAAAAAACAAAGGTCCGGGCAGTTTAACTGACATAGAAAACAAAACCCATCAAAAAAAAAAAAAAA
>Ga0116227_10007415_pt1 | contig 21434 bp, 20 predicted proteins | sample S1TSphgellanicum_FD_89693 | JGI IMG/M metagenome (GOLD analysis project Ga0116227, IMG submission 89693) | Host-associated microbial communities from peat moss isolated from Minnesota, USA - S1T2_Fb - Sphagnum magellanicum MG | ecosystem: Host-associated > Plants > Peat moss > Unclassified...
GGCAGGAAGATGTTCTTTTTTGAAAAAACAACCAAAAAATTTTGCATCCTGGGCCATGCCTGGCCTGGGAGGCCGCAGCCAAATTTGTAAAGTTTTTTGCTTCTTTTTTAAAAAAAAGAAGTCCTTGCTTGCCGCATGTATATTTGCAGAACGGCCTGCCTGCGTAGAATCCGAGCCTGACGCTCCCCTCCGGACGGCGCCTATCCGTCATCATCAGCCCGTCGGCCACTCTGGCGCATCGATGGCGGCTGTCCAAGCAACCGGAGAACGCCATGAAGGCAATGGTGCTGAAGACGCTTCGGCGTGATCTCTCATGGACGGATTTCGCCGACCGTATGCCCGGAGCGGGCCAGATCCGCGTCAAGGTCTGCGCCTGCGGCGTTTGCCGGACGGGCCTGCATGTGGTTGACGGCGAATTGCCCAACCCGATCGTGCCGATCATCCCCGGCCACGAAATCATTGGCCGGATCGACGCCATCGGCGCCGGTGTGGCGGGCTTGCGCATCGGCGAGCGGGTAGGCATTCCATGGCTTGGCCACAGCTGCGGCGCCTGCCTATTGCCGGCGCAATCAGGAGAATCTTTGCGATAGCCCGCTCTTCACCGGCTACACGCGCGACGGCGGCTTCGCGACCGCCGCCATTGCAGACGCAGCCTACGCCTTCCCGCTCGGCGAGGCGGGAAGTGACGAGGCGATGGCACCTTTGCTCTGCGCCGGCCTGATCGGCTGGCGTTCCCTGGTGATGGCCGGTGAAGGCAGGACACTGGGGCTCTACGGCTTTGGCGCCGCGGGTCATATCGTCGCACAGATCGCGAGATTTCAGGGGCGTTCCGTCTTCGCCTGTACCAAACCAGGCGCTCGCCGAGCTCCGCGTCGGCACATTCGAAGGGGCTGCGGTTCTTGTGCCGTGAATGATTTTTATGGCCTCGGCAGCCGGCTGACTGTGCAGGCCGTTGCCCAACGGCTGAATCGCCACGACCGCACGGAGGCGGCTGGTCTCGGCCCGCGAGGTGTTTAGTCGGCGATCAGCTCCTCGATCCGCACCCGGAGTGCTGCGGAGATCCGCTTGAGCACGGCCACGGTCCCGTCGCGGCTGCCCGCCTCGATCCGGGCCAGAAAAGCCTGGGTGATACCGGCCTTCCGCGCGAGCGCCGTTTGCGTCATCCCGGCCCGCTTGCGCCAGAATGCCAAGGGTGACGGGGCCGCGAGAAACGCATCCAGCCCCGCCTCCGTGAGCACTGGCGCGCCGGCGGCGGCATCGCGCATGGCCGCGCGCGTCGATCAGGTCCTGGTGGCCGGAGCGGCGCCGCGAAACGCGCTGCACACCATCCGTGCCGCGCCCGCCACACACCTCACGACATCTCCAGCCTGGGAAGGATTTTTTAAGGAGGGCTTCCTAGCTTCCTCGGAGTTCTGTGCCCGTGAAGCCCTTGGGAGAATTTCCATCATGCCGCGTGCCCATCGGCTACACCACTTCTCACGCCATGGTACCGGCCTGGCGTTCTTATTTCGCCTTGGCCTGACCGTCGCGGTGAGTCTTCCGTTTCCTGCTGCCGCTGCATCGCTCTCTGCCAAAGATGCCCTGATTATCGTCAAGGCATTGGGTTTCCTGGAGCCAGCCCCGGCCGGCGGTGTCGTGGCGATCCTGTACGGGCCGGACGGTGCCTCCAAGACCGATGCGGCGGATATTGCCGGGCTGTTCGGCAGTGGCCTTGCCTCTAGCGGGGGCACAGTCACAGCCAAGCCGGTCGATGCAGCGGGGCTCGGCGATGGCACCGGCTATATTGCGGTGATCGTCGCCGCCGGGGGCTCATTGGACGCGGCCATGGCGGCGACGAAGGCGCATAACATTCCTTGCGTGACCGCAGCGCTTGCGGATGTACAGGCCGGCCATTGCGTGATGTCCGTGCAGACCGATACGCGTGTGGTGATCACGGTCAACCGCGCCGTGGCGCAGGCAGTCGGCGTCCACTTCGCCGCCTCGCTGGCGATGCTGATCCACGAAATCTGATGCTGCTGTCCCGTACTCCCCCGTCTCGCATGAAACGAAACGGCCCGATCACCAGGAGCGACATCATGCCCGCATTCCGCAGTTACCGTTTGCTGCCCGCGTTTGCCGGCCTGTGCGGCCTGGTGCCGTCGTCAGCCTATGCGCAGTCGATTGATTATGGCACGCTGGAACAAATGTATGGCGAGCCGGTGACCACCTCGGCCACCGGCAAGCCGCAGCTTTCCTCCAGCGTGCCGGCGGATATGGTGATCATCAGCCAGGATGATATTCGCCGATCCGGCGCAGACAATATTCCGGACATTCTGCAATTCGTCACCGGTATCGACGTGCGCCGCTATAGTTTTGGCGATGCGCAGGTTGGCATCAATGGCTACGATACGCCTGTCAATCCCCGGCTGCTCGTACTTGTGGATGGGCGGCAGGTGTATCTGGACTATTACGGCTACACCGCGTGGGATACCATTCCCGTCCAGCTCGACGAAATCCGCCAGATCGAGATCGTCAAAGGCCCCGCCTCCGCATTGTTCGGCTTCAACGCGGCCAGCGGGGTGATCAATATCATCACCTTCGACCCCCTGCTGGACAAGGTCAATACAGCCACGGTGCGCGGCGGTACGCAGGGCTATGGCGGAGGTGACGCGGTTGTCACGCAGCATATCGGCAAAAAGGTGGGTGTGCGCATCTCGGTCGGCGGCTGGACCGCGACCGGGTTCGAAAACCAGGCCGGCAGGACGGACCCGGTGCCGCCGCGCTATAGCAGCGTCAATATTTCGGCGCGTTGGCAGATCGCGCCCACCCTTCTGCTGCGCGCGGAAGGTGGCATCACCGATGCGCACAGCCTGACACAGACGCCGAGTTATGGTGCGGCAAGCAACTTCGCAAACAATCTGAATTTCTGGCGCGTGGGCGCCGCCGCGGATACCAGCGCAGGTGCGTTCGACCTCGACATCTACCGCAACCAGTCGATTAACAATACCGGGCTCGGCGGACCTTATAATAATACAAATGACACGCTGGTTGCCAAGCTGACGGATCTGCTGAAGGCAGATGCCAACAACACGGTCCGTGTCGGGTTGGAATACCGCCATAATGGCATTCAGTATTCCGCGGCGAATGGCGGCACCGACGCGTATGACAATTATGCCATCAATGGCATGTGGGATTGGCAGATAGCACCCGCCTTCGATCTCACCAATGCCGTCCGGGTCGATCATCTCGCGCTGCAGGATACTGGCGTTTTCGTACCCACGCCCGGCCGCACGAGGGCGATCTATGATTCGACCACGCTGACCGAACCGAGTTTCAACTCGGGCCTGGTCATCACGGTGACGGATCAGGATACCGTCCGCCTCCTGGCGGCGCGCGGCCTGCAGATACCATCGCTGTTGAATTACACCCAGCAAGCGTCATTCTCCGGAGTCCTGTCTGTCGGCACGCCCTCCTTGGCGCCGACCGCGGTTTGGAACGCCGAACTGGCCTATGATCGCAAGATTCGCCAAATCGGTGCCACACTCACGACATCGGTGTTTTTTCAGCGTAACACAAACCTGATCGGCAATGCGGGCAACAACGGACTTTTCTTCCTGCAAAAGGGGCCGCCTTACGTGGAGGCAACAAATATCGGATCAAGCAACGAAATCGGTTTCGAGGCCGGCTTGCGTGGAAAAACGCAAGGCGGGCTGAGGTGGAATGCAAGCTACCGTTACGTATCAATTACTGACGACATCACGGCCGGCGCGGCCGCGGTTCCCAGCGTGCAGACCCGCTATGCCAGCGGCACGCCGGCCCATGCGGTGATCCTCGGCATTGGCTACAGCCTGCAAAAATGGGAGTTTGACGCGGAGGGACGTTGGCAATCCGCCTATACCGATATCGCCCTGGAGCGTTTTGGACCAGAGGCCGTCACCATCGGCAACTATGTCACGTTCAACGCCCGTATCGGCTACCGCGTAACGGATTACCTGACCCTTGCGGGAACCGCGCAGCAGTTCAATAACTCCCGTATTCTGGAAGCTGCCGGCGACTACGTCGATCGGCGCTTCATCGCCAGCGCCACCGTGCATTTTTAGAGAGGCAGGCCGTTCTCTTTCGGAAAAACCAGAAACTTTTGTTCCTGTAGGTGCGCCTTTTGCAGGAGATGCTTCAAGAGACAAGGCTTCTTCTTTTCAAAACGACGTACTTTATCGCCTGAAGGATCACCAGCATGCTCAGCCGCCTTGCACGCCCGTCGAACTGGTCCTTCCGTGTCAAGATGGCATTGGCACCGCTGGTGGCACTTGCCGTCACGATCGTGGTCGCCCTGATTGGCGCGCGTGGCCTGACGCGCGAATTTGGTTCGGTGCAAACTGTGGGGGCGGCCGGCGAGTCGGTCAGCGAGCTGCAGATGGTGTCTGCCGGCGTGCAGGGAATCAACGCCGCGCTTTACCACACCCTCACGCTGCAGGCCGCCCACACCAAGGGTTTCAAGCCCGGGCCGGAACTGCACGCCATACTGGGGGAAACGGACCGCGTCGCCGGCCTGCTGCGCACCTGGCGCGACACCCGTGCGACAGACGCGCAAAAGCCGCAAGCCGATGCGTTGATCAAGGACATTCTGAAATACAAGGGCGCGGTGGACTGGGTTTCGCAAATGCTGGACGTCGATTTCGATTCGGCGGTTTCGTTTCTTCAGCCATTCGATGCCAACTTCAAAACGACCACACAGTCGGTGGCGGCACTTGTGGCCGACGTGCGCCAGCGCCGCCGCGCCGAATCTGCCATGGCGGGGCAGGTCAGCGCGCAGGCGCACGCGATGCTGGTGAGTGCCACCGGGGCCGCGCTGCTGCTGGTGCTGCTTGTCACGGCGGCGGTCATCTGGACAACGGTTCAGTCGATACGGGCTATTGCCGAAGCGACATCAAGGATTGCGGGCGGCGATACCGCGGACGACCCCGACCGTCTGGCCCGTGGCGACGAACTCGGCGCCATTGTCGAGGCACTTTCGGTGTTTCGCGATGGCGTGCTGCAGATCGCGGCCTTGCGCCAGGATCAGGAGAGGCTGACACGAGAGGCCGAGGCGGCGCGCAAAGAGGCGCTTCTCGGCCTGGCGACCCGTTTCGAGGGCAGCGTTGGCGGCATCGTGCACCAGGTCACCCAGGCCGCCGCCGCCGTGCAGAGCGTGGCGCAAAGCATGAGCAGCAATGCGGGCGCCACCAATACCCGCGCGGCGCTGGTGGCGGAGGCGGCGCAGGATGCCGGCGCCAGCGTCGATACGGTCGCAGCCGCGGCGGAGGAGCTCTCTTCGTCGATTAGCGAGATCGGGCGCCATGTGGCGCATGCGGCGCAGATTACCCGCAAGGCAGTCGATGACGCGCAAGGGGCAAACCAGGTGGTCATGGCGCTGGCGGCCGCAAGTGCGAAGATTGGCGAGGTGGTCAACCTGATCAGCACGATCGCCGGTCAGACCAACCTGCTTGCGCTGAACGCGACCATCGAGGCCGCGCGGGCCGGCGAGGCCGGGCGCGGCTTTGCCGTCGTTGCGAGCGAGGTCAAAGCGCTGGCGCTGCAAACCCGCTCCGCCACCGACGACATTACCGTGCAGATCAAACAGATTCAGGACGCGACGGGCCAGACGGTGGCAGCCATCAGCGGCATCGTCGGGACGATCGAGGAGGTGAGCAAGATATCGACCACGATCGCGAGTGCCATGGAACAGCAAGGCTCGGCGACGGCGGAAATCGCCCGCAACGTCGCCCAAACCTCGACCAGCACGCAACGTGTCAGTGCCACAATCGGCGAGGTGAGCACGGCCATCGGTGAGACGGGTTCGGCGAGCGTTGTCGTGCTGGATGCGGCGCGCGGCCTCGCCATGCAAGCGCGGCAGCTTGCCGTCGATGTCGATATATTTTTGAAAGATGTTCGGGCGGCGTGAAGCGTACGAAATTATGAAATTGTTGAAGAAATACCTTTTCTTTTAAAAAGAAGCAAAAACTTTTTGGCATTAATACCAGAGCGCCAAACCCATGATTCGATGGGACTTCGTACCGACATCGTCGTAGGGTGGGCTTCAGCCCACCGCGCCCGGGTGCCGCGAGCGGTGGTGGGCTGAAGCCCACCCTACGACGGCGACCGCTGCTGCGACGTTACAACGGTCAATGGTTAAGTGCCCTGGTATAAGTCGTATGCTGCGACTCGGCATTCAGCCAAATTTGGAAAGACTTTTGGCTCTTTGGCGAAAAAACATTTCCCTTGTCGCGCATAAATTTGGGACATGAGTAATCTTGGGATATTGCGGCAGCGTCCGCCGCGACAGGTCAACAGCTCATGCTATAAGAACGACCCGGTCTGGGCAGGGTGGGCTGCGCAAGCGCAGCCCTGAGATTGCCGACCAATAACGCAATGGCGGTTGACCTCAAACCAGTTCCGCCACCCGGCCGTTGATCGACAATCCATCCACGCCCGCCGACACATGAATCGTCTCACCCTCGCGCACCGCGCCTTCCAGCAGCAGCCCAGCCAACGGATTTTGCAAACTCCGCTGTATCACACGTTTGAGCGGCCGCGCCCCATACACCGGATCATAGCCCTCATTGGCCAGCCAATCCTTGGCTGTCGTATCGAGATCGAGCGTAATCTTCCGGTCGGCAAGCAGCGCGCGTAGCCGGCTCAACTGGATATCCACGATCGTCGCCATGTCCGAGCGCGCCAGGCGGCGGAACAGCACGATTTCGTCGAGCCGGTTCAGGAACTCCGGCCTGAAATGGTCCCGAACAACGCGCATCACCTGCGCCTGCACCAGGGCCATCGGCTCACCTTCGGGCTGAGCGGCCAGAATGTCGCTGCCCAGATTTGAGGTGAGAACGATGATCGTATTGGAAAAATCGACGGTGCGGCCTTGGCCATCCGTCAGCCGCCCGTCATCGAGCACTTGCAGCAGAATATTGAAAACATCCTCGTGCGCTTTCTCCACTTCGTCGAACAGGATCACCTGGTAGGGCCGCCGGCGCACCGCTTCGGTCAGCACCCCGCCTTCGTCGTAGCCGACGTAGCCGGGGGGCGCGCCGACCAGGCGGGAGACGGCGTGTTTTTCCATGAATTCGCTCATGTCGATGCGCAGCAGCGCTTTATCGTCATCGAACAAAAACCCTGCCAGCGCCTTGGTCAATTCAGTTTTGCCGACGCCGGTGGGGCCGAGGAACAGGAAACTGCCAATCGGCCGTCCCGCTTCGCCCAGACCCGCTCTGGCACGGCGCACGGCATGCGCGACCGCGCGCAGCGCATCCTCCTGCCCGACGACGCGGGCGCGTAGCGCGTCCTCCATGCGTAAAAGTTTGCTCTTCTCACCCTCCAGCATCCGCTCCATGGGAATGCCGGTCCAGCGCGAGACCACGCCGGCGATCTGTTCGGCCGTCACCGCCTCATTCACCAGCTTGCCCTGGGACTGGCTTGCCTCGATCTCGCGTTGCAATTGCGGAATGACACCGTAGAGAAGCTCGGACGCTTTCGCCAGATTGCCGCGACGCTGCGCCACCTCCACTTCGGAGCGTGCCTGGTCCAGACGCTCCTTCAGTTTTTGCGTGTCGGCCACTTTCTCTGTCTCGGCCTTCCAGGCCGCCGTCATGGCGTTGGACTTTTCCTCGATCGTCGCCAATTCACGCTCGAGTTTTTCCAGCCGGTCGCGCGATGCGCCATCGGTCTCGCGTTTCAGCGCCTCACGCTCGATCTTGAGCTGCATGAGCCGGCGGTCGAGCTCGTCGAGTTCCTCCGGCTTGCTATCGACCTCCATACGCAAGCGGCTTGCCGCCTCGTCCATGAGATCGATGGCTTTGTCAGGCAGAAAACGATCCGCGATGTAGCGATTTGACAAAGTGGCGGCGGCGACGATGGCGCCGTCGGTAATGCGCACGCCATGGTGAAGCTCGTACTTCTCCTTGATGCCGCGCAGAATGCTGATGGTGTCTTCCACCGTGGGCTCGCCCACGAACACCGGCTGAAAACGCCTGGCCAGTGCTGCGTCTTTCTCGACATGCTTGCGATATTCATCGAGCGTGGTGGCACCAATGCAATGCAGTGCGCCGCGCGCCAGCTCCGGTTTCAGCAGGTTCGACGCATCCATGGCGCCATCGGCGCGGCCGGCGCCGACCAGCGTGTGCATCTCATCAATGAAGAGAATGACCTTGCCTTCGGCGCTCTCGATCTCCTTGAGCACAGCTTTCAAACGTTCTTCGAACTCGCCGCGGAATTTCGCGCCGGCCACGAGTGCGCCCAGGTCCAGTGACAGCACGCGCTTGTCTTTTAATGCCTCCGGCACGTCGCCGCGGGCAATGCGCAGCGCCAGACCTTCGACGATGGCGGTCTTGCCGACGCCAGGCTCGCCGATCAGCACCGGGTTATTTTTGGTGCGGCGCGCCAGCACCTGGATGGTGCGGCGTATCTCCTCGTCGCGCCCGATCACCGGGTCGAGTTTTTGCGTGCGCGCCAGTTCGGTGACGTCGCGGGTGAATTTTTTCAGCGCGTCGAAACCGGCTTCGGCGTTCGGGCTGTCCACCTTGCGGCCCTTGCGTATGGCCTCGACCGCGCGTTCCAGCGTCTGCGGCGTCGCGCCCGCCCCGCGCAGCGACCGGCCGGCGCCGGTGTCGCTGGCGGCGAGTGCGACCAGCACGCGGTCCTGCGCGGTATATTCGTCGCCGGCTTTCTGCGCCGCCTGCTGCGCCGCATCGAGCGCGCGCACGAGTTCGGGCGTGATTTGCGGCGCGCTCTGGCCGCCGCCCTGCACCTTGGGGATGCGGGCGATTTCGGCATCGTTGGCTTTCGCGGCCGCCTGCGGGTCGCCGCCGGCGGCGCGGATCAGCCCGGCGGCCGCGCCCTCCCCGTCATCGAGCAGCGCCTTGAGCATATGCTCGGGCGTCAGCCGCTGATGAAACTCGCGTATCGCGATGGTTTGTGCGGCCTGGAGGAAGCCGCGGGTGCGTTCGGTGAATTTTTCCAGATCCATGATGTGTCCCTTCAAGGCGACGGGCGGCGCCGTGTCCCTGTCCAGGAGGCGACACGGCTGACCCTCTGCGCATAACGTGGGTGCGTCGGTGGCCTGGCTCAAGATGGCGGGGGCGGGGAGGTGGATCACCTGGCGCCGGCAACGGGCTGGTGGACACTGTGACCCGCCTGTTCGGTCCATCGTGATCGCGATCTCGTGTCGCGACAGCAGATTCCGCTTGAGAATCTGTCGTTTCACGGGTTCGTTAGAGGAACGAACTCGAGGAGCAGATTTTGGCCGCAGACCATCCATCCGACAGCCACGCCATGGGGGTTCGCGAGGCGGCGTCCGCCCTTGGTCTCAAACCGCGCCAGCTCAAAAACGCCATCAGTGCCGGATTGCTGCCGCCGGCCAGATCCGGCATTGCAGGTGGGGCATTTGCTGTGGCGAGCTTCGGTGACGACTGGCTGACAGACGCATTGACCGCCATGGCTGAGCGTCCGAGAGAGATTCGCGATGCCCCCTATACCCCTGCTCCGCGTCCCGTCATCCAGGCTCCTCCGGCTCCCGGTATAAAGGAACTTGACCCGGACAGAGTGAAGTCGCCGGGCTCCGATGACTCTGAAGGCGTTGATTAACATGAGTGCAACCGGCCGGCGTTAGAGCATTCGAGTGCCTTGAGAGAAATTTTTGCAATCATGGAGAGAGCACATGCAATCCAGCCTCTATATCGAGCTTGAGCCCGAAGCCATTGCGCTGGTCCGGTCCCTGATGCCGTTTTTCGGCACATCCGACATCGCCAGCACGGTCGCCAAGGCGTTAGGGGTCGCCAAGGTCGCGACCCCATTTATTACTAGCGAGGGCGTTCTCACGGTCGTTGACCCGCGATCAGAGCATATCGATGACATCGATCAGAGCAGCCTGGTCGATATCGCCGTTCGTGACGAGTCTCCGGCTGCCGCTGCGGCATGACGGCGGCGGGGCCGGCAACGCCAGTCAGGCGCCGGCGCGTCGAGCCACCCGCTAGCACAAGAAGCGCTTTGCGTACCGAGGAACCCAGCAAGGCCGCCTCAGAAGATCAGACGATTCTCCGACTGCAAATAGAGCTGGCGAAGGCCTGGCAAGACTACGTCCAGAACGAACAAGCCTACGTGCAGAAAGAATTTAGCGGCTTATTGGGCGTATTCTACTTGCTGAACGGCGGGGTCGCCGCCTTGGTTGCCGTGTTTGCGGTATTCGACGCTTACATGGTGTATCACAGGCCACCGGAAGCGCATTACCAGCGTCTGATTACGGACAAAGTCATCATGGCGTTGATAGCGGCCTCGGCGGCCCAACTGGGCTCGCTGGCCGTTGCCGTTGGAACGCAACTTCTGCGCCTGCGGAACGCGCCAGTCTCTCCGGTGGGCTCGAAGGCCGCCGTGATTGCCGCCAGCGACCTGGGTGCGACGACCCGCCTTGACACGTTGCAATAAGACTGACGCAAGCCGCACTCACGACCGGAACGCCACGCACCGCCCCGAAGGCGCCCCCAGCACCTCATCCTCGCGCATCACCACCGCCCCGCGCACGACAGTCACGATCGGCCACCCGGTCACGCGCTTGCCGGCAAACGGCGTCCAGCCCACGGGGGAGGCAATCCAGGATTCCTCGATCACCCGCTCGCGCCGCAGATCGACGATGGAGAAATCCGCGTCGAACCCGGCGGCGATCCGGCCCTTGCGCAAGGCGCCATACACCCGCGCCGGCCCGGCGGACATCAGATCGACCATGCGTTCCAGGCTCAGGCGGCCTTCGTGCACGTGGTCGAGCATGATAGGTACGGACGTCTGCACGCCGGTCAGGCCGGCGGCGGTGTCCGGCCAGGGGCGTTCCTTGGCGGCGCGCGGGTGTGGGGCGTGATCGGAGCCGATCGTGTCCACCAGGCCCTGGGCGACGGCCGCCCAGGCGGCGTCGAAATGGCGGCGGTCGCGGATCGGGGGGTTCATGACCGCATAGCCGCCGAGCTGCTCGTAGCACTCCGGCCCGATTTGCGTCAGGTGGTTCACCAGCACTTCCAGCGTGGCGATATCCCGGAAATCGCGCAGATACTCAAACTCCTCGGCGGTCGAGACATGCACGATATGGGCGGGGCGGCCGGTGCGGCGGGCGAGCGCCATGATCCGCCGCGTGCCGAGGAAGGCGCATTCCGGGTCGCGCCATTCCATATGCCGGGCATGTGCGTCGCCGCGCCGGAACAGCGGCCGGCGCGCCTGGAGCCGATACTCGTCCTCCGAATGGAAGGCGATCCGCCGCCGGCCGGCGCGCATCGCCGCCTCGATCCCGGCATCATCCTCGATCATCAGATCGCCGGTGCTGCTGCCGGCAAAGAGTTTGACCGCACATACGCCAGGCAGCGTCTCCAGCGCGCCGAGGTCGGGCGTGTTGGCGCGGGTGGCGCCGACATAGATGCCGACGTCGCACCAGGCGGTGCGTTCGGCGTGCGCGTATTTGGCGGCGATGGCGGCCGCATCGGTGATGGCAGGTGCGGTGTTGGGCATGTCGAACACGCTGGTGATGCCGCCGAGCACCGCGCCGCGGGTGCCGCTGGCGAGGTTTTCCACCGCGGCGTCGCCCGGATCACGCAAATGCACGTGCGGGTCGATCAGGCCGGGCAGGACATGCAGGCCCGGCACATGCAGCACCTCGTCGGCGGTGTCGTCCGCTGGGGCGCCGACGATGCTGATGCGCCCGCCCTGGATGCCGATGTCGGCCTCGACCCGTCCCCAGGGGAGTACGCAGGTACCCGCTTTGATGAGCAAATCATGGTGGCGGCTCATGTTTCATCCTTCCGGGCCAGGGTGGCGCCGATTTTTTTGCCAAAGACGCAGAAAATGTTTGCCCAGGTCAAACCGTTCATGGTGCAGTGCACAACAGAAACACGTTTGTCATAAATGGAAGTGAGGATCGTCGCCGGCCCCTGTTATTTGTAAGGAGTTTGAGGTGATTCAGCTTGTGTTGGTTTACTGCCTTTCCGCCGACCGTCTTTCCTGCATCGAGAAGCGGCCGATCCCGGAATTTCCGTTGAGCGTGATGGGGTGCATGATCGGCGCCCAGCCGACCGCGCAGGATTTTCTCCGCGAGCATCCGAATTACGAGCTTTCCGCCTGGCGCTGCGAAATCAACAAGCCGGAAGAAAAAGCCACCTAAAGATTCAAAAATTTTTTGCTTCTTTTTTTCAAAAAAGAAGTGCTTTCTTCCTTACGTTATATGTCGCTCCCGCAATTGGGCCAGTCCCGCCGCGTCGATACCCAGCAGCTCGCCGAGCACTGCCTCGGTATCGGCCCCCAGCGCCGGCGCCGCATGGCGCACGGCGCCCGGCGTGTCGGAGAGGCGCGGCACCACGTTCTGCATGGCGAGTTCGCCATACTCGTGGTGCATGACGCGGATGATGGCGTTGCGGGCTTGCACCTGCGGGTCGGCGATGATGTCCGGCGCGCGGTAGATGCGGCCGGCGGGCACGCCGCCGGCCTCCAGCATGGCCTCCAGCTCGGCGGCCGGGGTGGTGGCGGACCAGGCGCTGATGAGCGCATCGAGCTCCGCCTGGCGTTCGCCGCGGGCGACATGGGTAGCGTAGCGCGGGTCGCGGCCGAGCTCTTCCTGGCCCATGACAACGGCCAGGCGGCGGAACACCGTATCCTGATTGGCGGCAATCAGGATCATCAGCCCGTCGGCGGTCGGATAGACGTTGGAAGGGGCGATGCCCGGCAGGATCGGGCCGGTGCGCTCGCGTATGTAGCCGGCCTGCTGATACTCGGTAATCAAACTCTCCATCATGGCGAGCACCGCCTCATAGATGGCGCTATCGACGACCTGGCCACGCCCGGTGCGGGTGCGGGCATGCAGGGCCATCACCCCGCCGAGTGCCGCGTAGGTCGCCGCCAGCGTGTCGCCGATGGAAATGCCGACGCGGCTCGGCGCGCTGTCCGGCGAGCCGACGACATGGCGCAAGCCGCCCATGGCCTCGCCGATGGCGCCATAGCCGGCGCGCCCGGCATAAGGTCCGGTCTGCCCGAAGCCGCTCACCCGGATCATGATCAGTTTGGGATTTTCGGCCGAAAGCGCCTCATACCCCAGGCCCCATTTCTCCATCGTGCCGGGCCGGAAATTCTCGACCAGCATGTCCGCACCTGCGATCAGGCGGCGGGCCAGCGCCTGGCCCTCCTTCTGGCGCAAATCGAGTGTCACGGATTTCTTGTTGCGCCCGACGATCGGGAACCATAGCGCCTTGCCGCCCGCCCGCTCGCGCCCCCATTCGCGCAGCGGGTCGCCGGCGCCCGGCGCCTCGATCTTGATCACCTCGGCGCCGAAATCGGCCAGCAACTGGCCGCAGAAGGGCCCGGCCAGCAACTGCCCCATTTCGATCACCCGCACGCCCGCGAGCGGACCCGCCCCTTGTTCCGACACAAACACCTCCATCCGGCCACCGCCCATGCTCTGCCATGATGACTTGCCAGCAGTTTGCCAATCAGTGCAATCCGGGCTGCATGACCCAGCAGAGCATCGAAATCGTCGAAGTCTCGCCGCGCGACGGCTTGCAGAATGAGCGCACCATCCTCTCGACCGGGGATAAAATCGCGCTGGTGGAGCGCGCCCTGGCCGCCGGCCTGCGCCGCATGGAGGTGGCGAGTTTCGTGAACCCCTCGCGCGTGCCGCAGATGGCCGACGCCGAAGCCGTGCTTGAGGGTTTGCGTGGCCTGCCCGGCCTGCGCCGCATCGGCCTGGTGCTGAACCGGCGGGGGCTGGACCGCGCCCTGCGCGCCGGCGTGGACGAGGTGAATTTCGTCGTCGTCGCCTCGGAGACTTTCTCACAGCGCAACCAGGGCGCCAGCATCGCGCAGACGCTCGCGACATGGGAAGAGGTGGCGGTGATCACGAAGGCCGAGCAGGTCGGACTGAGCGCCACCATCGGCACCGCCTTCGGCTGCCCGTTCGAGGGCGAGGTGCCGGCTGCGCATGTCGCCACCCTCGTTGCCCGCGTCGCAGCACATGGGCCGGAGGAAATCGCGCTCGCGGACACGGTCGGCGTCGGCGCGCCGTCGGACGTAGTCCGCCGCTTCACCGATGCGGCGGCGGCAGCGCCGGGCGTGCGGCTGCGCGCGCATCTGCATAATACGCGCAACACCGGCTATGCCAATGCGTATGCGGCCATTCAGGCCGGGGTGCGGGTGCTGGACGCCAGCATCGGCGGCATCGGCGGCTGCCCGTTCGCGCCCGCCGCCACCGGCAACATCGCCACCGAGGATTTACTTTATATGCTCGCGCGCATGGGCGTGGCGCCGGCTGTCGATCTCTCCGGCCTGATCGACAGCGCGCGCTGGCTGGAATCGAAACTCGGCCATGCTGCGCCGGCCATGTTGGGGCGGGCCGGACTGTTCCCGCCCGCATAAGCCGGCGGTTAATAACTCTCCCCTAAACCGGCCCTCAGCCGCGCTCCCGCTGCCCCGATTAACCCTTCGGTAAGCAGCACGCGCCGGCGCTGGGAGGGTTCGGTATGGTCTATGATCCGTGCGCGCCGCAGATCCCCGCGGCGCCCGCCGTCGGCGCGCCGCACGCGCCCCACCATCATCCCGCCTACCGGCTGCTCGGCCGCCGGGTGTCGCGCACCCATCGGCCGAAGATCATCGCCGACGCCTGCCTCAAGACCGGCCAGAAGATCCCCAAACCCGTCGGGCTCGCGGCCATCGTCGGCCCGCTGTTCGATCCCGGCGTGCTGACCGTGGCCGGCATGAGCGTGGTCGGCGCCAGCGCGTTCGGGGGCGCCATCCTGCCCAACATCCTGGGGCGCAGCGTCATCATCCCCACCGGCACCAACAAGACGCCGCCGCACCATCCCGTGCTGCCGACCGTGGTGCCGGAACCAGGCTCCGCGGCGATTCTGGCCGCCGCCATGGTGGTTGTGCTCATCAGCGCCTGGTTCCAGGGCGGCCGCGCCCTGCGAACCCCGCCGGAGTCCACCATTGCCTCCAAACCTCTCCCCAAACGCCGCCGCGCGGCGCCCCGCCAGCGGCGCGACACACCGGCGCCCGCCGGGGGATGGACGCTGGCAACCCCGCAACGTTAGATGGCCCCTCCATCCTCGGGGGGCTGCGGCGTGTCGTTCATTCTGAATGTGATCTGGGTGATTTTCGGCGGCCTGGTCATGGCACTGCTCTGGGTGCTGGCCGGCCTGCTCTGCGCCATCACCATCGTCGGTCTGCCCTGGGCCGGCGCCTGCTTCACCATCGCCAATTTCTCCTTCTGGCCGTTCGGGCGGGAAGCGGTGAACCGCCGCCTGCTCACCGGCCGCGAGGACATCGGCACCGGGCCGCTCGGCATGCTCGGCAACGTGATCTGGATCCTTGTGTGCGGCCTTTGGCTCGCGATCGGGCATCTGGCCGCGGCCGTGGCTTGCGCGGTGACGATCATCGGCATTCCGTTTGCGGTTCAGCATGTCAAGCTGGCTGGGGTTAGCCTGGCGCCGATCGGGATTGCGATTGTGGATATTCCATAACTTCGTAGGATGGGTCTTGACCCATCATCGTGCGCTCGAACGTCGGCGACCAGGCCGCAGTGATGGGTCAAGACCCATCCTACGGCATGTCAGCCGGCGCGCCTTTTTCAGTCTCCAAACTTTGCCCGCAGCGCCCGCTTGTTCAGCTTCCCCACCGAAGTCTTCTCGATCGCCTCGACAAACTCGACCCGCTCAGGCACCGCATATTTGGAAATCACTCCCTGCTCCACGCGCACCAGCACATGCGCGCGCAGCGCATCGGCGTCGGCGGCATGGTTCGGCTTCGTGACGATCACCGCCACCGGCCGCTCGCCCCAGCGCGCATCGCGCACGCCGATCACCGCGGCTTCGGCCACGGCCGGGTGCTCCATGAATATGTCCTCGAGCTGGAGGCTGGACACCCATTCGCCGCCGGTTTTCACCACATCCTTGATCCGGTCGGTAATGTTGAGAAACCCGTGGCGGTCCAGCGTGCCGATGTCGCCGGTGTGCAGCCAGCCGCCTTCCCACAGCGCCTCGCTGGCCGCCTCGTCGTGCAGATAGCCCTGCGTCAGCCAGGGCGAGCGCATGACGATCTCGCCGGCGGAATGTCCGTCGTGCGGCAGCTCGGCGCCATCGGTGCCGAGGATGCGCACATCCACCAGGCCGACCGGCCGGCCGGCGCGGCAGCGGTAGCTGAGTTCGGTCTCCCCGCCATCGCGCAGGGACGGCGGCAGGATGGCGATGGTCGCCATCGGCCCGGTCTCCGACATGCCATAGCCGGCGAACACGTCGATCCCCCGCGCCAGCGCCGCCTGGGCCAAGGTGCGCGGCAGCGCCGAGCCGCCGATGATCAGCCGCCAGCCGCGAAGATCGACATCAGGGGCGGCCGCCAGAATCATCTGCAGGATGGTCGGCACGCAGTGCGAGAAGGTCACACGCTCCTTCACATAGAGTTTGACCAGCATCTCGGGCTGGTAGCGGCCGGGGTACACCTGCTTCAATCCGCGCGCTGTCGCGTTGTAAGGATTCCCCCACGCATGCACATGGAACATCGGCGTCAGCGGCATATAGACGTCGGTGTCGGAGAATGGCAGCATGGCAAGCCCGTTCAGCGTATGTAGCACCAGTTGGCGGTGCGTATAATACACGCCCTTGGGGTTGCCGGTCGTGCCCGTGGTGTAAAAAATCGTCGCCCGCGTGTTCTCGTCGAAGTCCGGGAACACATGGGCCGGGTCGGCCGCCGCCAGCAGCGCCTCATACTCGCCGTCCCAGGCCACGCTGGACGGCACCACGCCGTCATCGGTCAGACACACGATCTTCTTCACGCTCGACAGCAGCGGCCGCACGGCGGCCAGCAGGGCGGCAAATTCCGCGTTGCACAGGATGGCGTCGGCGCGCGCGTGGTTGATGGTATAGACGATCTGTTCCACCGAGAGGCGGATGTTGACGGTTTGCAGCACCGCGCCGCTCATCGGCACCGCGAAGAAGCATTCGAGGTAGCGGTGCGTATCCCAATCCATCACTGCCACCGTGTCGCCGTGCCTGATGCCGAGCCTGGCCAGAGCACTGCCGAGCCTGGCCAGGCGCTCGCCGAACTGCCGGTAGGTAAAACGCTTCTGGTCGCGATAGATGATTTCCTGGCCGGCATATTGCCGCAACGGGGTGATCAGAAGCTGCTTGATGATCAACGGATACTCGTACGCGCCCACGGGGCTTTCCTCTCCAAACTCTGTTCTGGCACCGAACATCTGAGCCTCTGTCTAGCCCGTGTATCGCCGGGCGTCACCTTGGGCGCACCGCGGCCGTGGTGACGGCGGCCGCCCGCTTCGTGACGGACTTCGCCGACCAGGCAGTGGTGCTGCCGGTGGCGCTCGCCGTGCTGCTGGCACTCGGGCTGCTGGGCTGGCGGCAGGCCGCGCTGGCCTGGGGTGTGTGCGTGGCGGCCACCCTGGGCAGCACGCTGCTGCTCAAACTGGTGGTGATGGCCTGCGCCGTCGGCGGGGCGGAGGGCCTGGTCAGCCCGAGCGGCCATACCGCCTGTGCCGCCTGCGTGTATGGCGGTGCCGCAGGGCTTCTGGTGCGGGCGCGCCGCTCCGGCATCGCGGCGGCGGGGCTGACAGCGGCGGGGGTGGCTTGCCTGGTCGGCCTGACCAGGGTGTGGCTCGGGGTGCATACGCTGGCCGACGTGTGCGTGGGTGGCGCCGTGGGCCTGGCCGGTGCCTCGGCGATGCGGGCCGCGGCGGGAGAGCGGCCGCACGGGCTTGCCATGTGGCGCCTCGGTGCCGCGGCGCTGGCCGTCATGCTGCTGTTTCATGGCCGGCGGCTGGATGCGGAGCCGCGCCTGCGCTGGGCCGCGCTGCGGTTCTGGCCACATAGCCTGTGCCCGGCCGGGCCCGAAATGTTTAACGCAACGCCCGGCGTCCATGCCACGGCGCCAGCACTTCCGCCGGAGCGGTTAAAACCGGAGGTTGATTAACGCATCGCCCGGCACACGCCGGTGAATTATGGCCGGCTTCGGGGGAAGCTGACGCGCAGCCGGCCGAACCGGACCAGTCCCAACCGCTAAAACAAGGGCTTAGCCCGGCCCCCATGGTGTTTTTGCCACAGAGGGCAGCGGTAACGGATTTGTGAGAAAAATTAAAATTGCTTTCGCTGACGGAAGCGAGTTAAGGGGAATTGCACCAGACAACTTCAACCGATGGTTGCTTTCAGGAAGGATTTAGCAAGCGTGTGCCGAATTTGATACAAAGAAAACCCGTTTCATCGTGATTTTTAGATTGACTAGCGTTTAATAGGACATTACGAAACAAGCACGCCACCGGCTGGGGGCGTCGGGGTGCACAAGGGTTTGTGTAAACTTATGACAACCACACCGCGGGCGCATCCTGCCCCCGCAGCAACAGGAGAACATGGATGAACAAACTAATCGTTAAGGCTCTGGCTCTAAAGAATGATGACCGCGGCGTGACCGCCCTCGAGTATGGGATTATCGCCAGCATCCTCGGCCTCGTTCTGGTGACCATTTTCAAGGGCTTCGGCAGCACGCTGAGCAGCCTGTTCAGCACCATCGGTTCGCAGATCTAGTTCAACCTCTCGCAAAAATTGGAGACAGACGTGGATAAGCTCATTGTTAAGGCACTCGCTCTCAAAAATGACGACCGTGGCGTTACCGCCCTGGAATATGGCATCATTGCCAGCATCCTGGGCCTCGTCCTGGTCACCATCTTCAAGGGCTTCGGCAGCACGCTCAGCAGCCTGTTCAGCTCGGTCGGCACGGCGATCTGACGGGAGCGGCTTCGGGGCGCCGCGGTAGCGTCGCCTCGAAGCCTCCCAGCCAGGGCGCGCAATGCCGTCTCGGGTTACATATATTCCGTATCGTCACGTAAAGTCACCGTCATTAAAGGGTACCCGGAACGATCAGATTACGCCGTCACCGCGATAGACACCGCGATCCGAGGGCGCAGACAGACAGGCCATCCCAAGGCTTAGCCCAGGCCGGCTGAGCGGTGCGGTGGCACCATGACGACCCAAGGTGAGCCCAAAATGGGGTCTGCCCAAAATGGCGGAAACATGTCTCGAAGGATGAGAACCTTGTACCAGTCTGCGTTCGCCACAGTTTTTCTTGTGACCGGCCTGATCCTGCTGACCACCGCCGGCCTGCATGATTGTGCGGTGCGCACCGTTCCCAACCTCATCTGCGCCCTGCTGCTGCTGTGCGGCATCGCCCTTCGCCTGTTCGGCGGCGATGTGACCCATGGCCTGCTCGCCGGCGCGATCGTCTTTGCCATCTGCGCCCTGATGTGGCGCTTCGGCTGGCTCGGCGGCGGCGACGTGAAGCTGCTGGCGGCTGCCGCCGTGTTCGAACCGCCGTCGCTCGTGCCCGAAATGGTGCTCTACACCTCGCTCGCCGGCGGCGTGCTGGCAGTGCTGTATCTGATCGCCGGGAAGCTCGTGCCCAGGCCGTCGCCCGCCCGCCCGGCCGGCATGGTCGGCCGTATCGCCCGCTGCGAATTATGGCGCCTGCACAGGCGTGGCCCGCTGCCCTATGCCGCCGCTATTGCCGCAGGTGGTATTTGCGCCACACTTTCCCCATGACCCCCCGGTTTTTGCGTGGGCCGTATCCGGCTGCTGCCGGAAGCCCTGCGAAAGTTCCCGGCTGCTGTGGTAACGGTTGTGTTAGCGTCCTTGATCACCCGGCGTTTCTGCCGCCAACCCGGTTTTAGGCGAAAATCATGCTCCGCACTCTGCTTTTCCTGCTGATGGCCGCCGGCCTCCTCGGATTTTCCGCGGTGGCCTGGGTGGGCCTGCATCCCGCCGCGCCAGTCGCCGCACCCGTGCCGAAGGTCAGCGTGCTCGCCGCCGCCGCCGTGCTGCGTGCCGGCACCCTGCTGAAGCCCGACGATATCGAGGTGCGCGAGGTCAACGAGGGTGAGGTGCCTACCGGCGCCCGCAAGGATACGCCCCAGGCGCGCTCCGAACTGTTCGGCGCCATGGTCCGCCAGACCATCCTGGCCCACCAGATCGTCATGCCGGCCGACGTGATGCGCCCAGGCGACCATGGCTTCCTCGCCGCCGTGCTCACGCCGGGCATGCGCGCCACCTCGGTCGGTGTTGATGCCGTCTCCGGCACCGCCGGCCTGATCTGGCCAGGTGACCATGTGGATCTGATCCTGACCGAGCAGATCGATGATCCGAATGTGCCCATCGGCAAGCGTTTTGCCAGCGAGACGGTGCTCAAGGATGTGCGGGTCATCGCCATCGACCAGCAGCTGGTGCAGGGCGGCAACTCCGGCTCCCCCGGTGCCGAGAACACGGGCTCACGCACCGTGACGCTGGAAGTCTCGCCGGAGGATGCCGAGCGCGTGACGCTCGCCACCAGGCTGGGCAAGCTGTCGCTGGCGGTGCGCCCGGTCGATGCCACCACCCGCGCCGTCACCACCGGCCATGACGTGACCTGGAGCGGCGACGTCTCCAACGCGCTCAGCCAGATCCGCCGCACCGGCGATACCGCGGTCACCCCGACCCTGCATGTTTATTCCGGAACCAGCGACTACAAGGAATACAAGTTCTGATGCGCGACCCTCGCTTCACCCTGCTCGCCGCGGCCGCTCTCTGCGCGCTGGCACCACTGGCCGCGCCGCCGGCCAGTGCCCAGAGCCCCGTCGCAGCCCAGGACCAGCCGCCGCCGAAGCCCACCCAGCGGGCCACCATTACGGTCACCGCCGGCAGCGGCCGCGTGATTCACCTGAACGACAACGCGTCGAACGTGTTCACCGCCGACCCGAAGGTCGCCGAAGTGCGTCCGGCCAGCGCCAACAGCCTGTTCGTGTTCGGCGTGGCGCCCGGCAGCACCACGGTGGCTGCCATGGGCGGCGCCGGCAATGCGGTGGGGCAGTTCCAGATCGTCGTTGTGCCCTCCAGCTTCGATGCCGGCATGGCGAGTGCCGCGATCCGCCGCGACGAGCCGCGTGGCGCCGTGCACACGCGGGGGATGGAAACCGGCGTCGGCCTGACCGGCAATGTGGCCACGCCGGAGGAGGCCGAGCGCACCGTGGTGGACGCTAAAGGCGTGCTGCCGCCGGACGGCAAGGTGATCAACCGGCTGCATGTGGGCGAAGGCGTGCAGGTGTCGCTGCATGTGCGCGTGGCCGAAATGACCCGCACCTTGGTGCGCGAACTCGGCGTGACCTGGGCCGGCCAGATCAACCTCGGCAAAGGCGTGCAAAGCGGTACCACGGGTGCGAGTGGCGCCATCGCCGGCGGCATTGTCGGCACGCTCGCCGATACCGCCCTGACGCCGAGTGTCGCCGGCATCACGCTGGGCGGCCTGGCGACGCGCGGCTGGGATTTGAGCGCCACCATCGATGCACTGTCGAACGACCAGCTTGTGCACACGCTCGCCGAGCCCAACCTCACGGCGATGAGCGGCGAGACCGCGAGCTTCCTGGTCGGCGGCGA
>Ga0116227_10007418_pt1 | contig 21417 bp, 13 predicted proteins | sample S1TSphgellanicum_FD_89693 | JGI IMG/M metagenome (GOLD analysis project Ga0116227, IMG submission 89693) | Host-associated microbial communities from peat moss isolated from Minnesota, USA - S1T2_Fb - Sphagnum magellanicum MG | ecosystem: Host-associated > Plants > Peat moss > Unclassified...
AATTGTAAAAATATTTCAAAATAATAAAATGGTTAACATTCAAACATGGTACCCTGAAAAAAAAAACAATGTGAAAAAAAACTTGGTCCCCCAAAAATTGTTTTAATTCCCCGATTGCAAAAAAAAAAAAAAAAAAAAAAAATTATAACTTTATTTAGTTGGCGATCATAATATTTTCCCAAAAACAATTTGTGTTGGTTTTTCAAGAATCCCTATAGTTTAGTCATTAAGTTGTGATGGAAAGGTCACTTAGATCAACAATCCCCAATGATATAATCATCAAACATATTTGGTCAAAGCAAAATAAAATATAAAAACATATTTTTTTATAGTCTACTTGTTAAATGAATAAAAAGTAGTAATGAAACCCAACATAAAATCATCATACATTACTATATATATATTCATTATTGTGCATTTTCAACTTTCACATTGTATTTAAGTAGGTTGAAAATAAGTTTTTTAAATGACAAAAGATTTTTAAAAATATTTTTTGCAACATACAACATTTGTTTTCAATTCCTTTGTTAATGGGTAAATATTTCAAACTAATTAGTACCATAAGCATCTTAGTAATTTATAGTTACTAGTGGTAGACTATCCCTTACCAAAGGGGTGAAGTTAATAGGATTAAATAGGTCATGTTAGTGAATGGTTGGGGGTAATCTACCTAATCATGTATGAAATTTCTTGAAATAGATTAAGATAAAGGCCTTATTTTCATGGGGTTAATGTGGGCCTTGTGTGGCTTTGTGGAGAATAAAGGTTAAAGGATATTTTTGAGGAATTCTATGGCATTCAATATTTTGGTAGTGGTGTTGTTAGAATGGAGGACTCTCTTGGAGAAGTGTGTGTTGTAACACTAGGGAGGAGAGAGTAATGAGGAAATGTACTTGTATTTGTGTGTGATTTTAATTGAAAAATGGTTGAGGAACTTCTATGTGTTTTGTGTGCATTTATTCTACTAAAAGATATGGAAAGGGATGTAGTTTAAAAACATACAAGGTGTTGCTACCCCTTTCCATGGTAGTTATGTCATTCTTCTAAAACATAGAGCAAGAAGGCATAACAATTGGTAGTTTCTAGAGTGGTAAACTACTAGTTACCATAGGAAGGTAACAATTTGTATGTGGTAGTAGGAAGAGAGGGAGCACTTGAAAATAGTAGTATGCAAACTAAAAGGGATTGTTACATGTGGTAGGCAACAACCATAAGTGGGTGCAATTTGTTGCAAATGGTAGGCAACATTGAGGAGGCATTCCTGACAATGGTAGGCATGACATGTCTATTCTTAAACAACAAACTTTACCATCTCTTTGTGTGACTTTTACCTATTCCTTGAATAGTTGTAATAAAGTAAATAAGTGAGGGTAATTTTTTTTAGTAATAAGGTGTTGACCTTGTTCCCTTGGTCCTACCTCCTAAAGGACGATAATGATTAGGGGTCGCAATTTCACCCCTTTACATCCTTGTTTGAATATACAATGATCTTCATATTTAAACTTAATTCATATTTATTTCATTAAATCTTTTAATGAAAAATATTTTTGAACATCATACTAATCAATTCAAAAGCATTTATATTCTATTTTTATTATTCAATTTTTTTCAATTTTTGTAATCAATCCTAAATGTAAGAAAGCATTGTTGGAAATTTTATTGAATAAAATATATTTAATGGAAAATGTTGTGGGAAAATACATCAAGAATAAATTTGCATGCTAGAGAATGTTGTTGGGAAATATATGGAAAATAAGTCTAAATGTTGGAGAGGATTGTTGGAGAATCTATTCGATAGAAAATATTGAGGGATAAATATTGTCGAAGAATACATGGAAAACAAATGTAAATGTTTTGGAATATTACTAGAGAATATATGGAAAACAAGTCTAGATGTTGGGGAATATTGCTAGAAAATACATTGAATAGAAATTATGGAATGGAAAATATTGTTGGAGAATATATGGAAAACAAGTTCAAATGTTGGAGAACATTGTTGTACAATATATTTAATGGAGATTATTGTTGATTACTACATGGAGAGTTTAAGGATTGCTAGAGAACATTAAAAAAATGAAGAATTGAAACTTCACAAATTCACATATATATATATGCCTTTTCAACATAGACTCCCAATGAAAAAAGACATATGCCTTGAAGAGATAGGTCTCATGAATAGAATTTTCCATGACAATGACATCATCACAAATTGGGAAAATGCATACCAAAGGTCATTGAACCAATGTTACAAATGCTACAACCTAGTATTGAGAAATGAAGGTTTGAATTCACAATCTTCATTCAATAGACATCAAATTTTCATTTTGTTTTGCTCACAACTTTCAAGACACCAAATCATTAATATGTATTTTCTAGTAATTAAAAATGAATGTAGTAGAAAATACCACCAATTTGTTCCTTCTCTCATCCCATGCATTCAAATTTTCAATTGTAGCTATAGAGGTCAAAATGCATGGTTTTTACAAAACTACTTGATTTTTTATTATGCAAAATTATTCAATGGGATCTACTAATTGTAGTTGTGAAATGGCTTGTTAATGGTGTGCATTTTCAAAAGGTTACAAAGTTAGCGCAATTATATTGTTTAGCTACGTATGCCCAAGGAGTCCATGGAATGGGGTGTTGGTTGACTTCTTTTTTAGATGTTAGTTGTACATGTTTGTTTAACAATATCTAGTAATTTCATTCACTTAGCCTTTTATTAGTCTTGGATCTTGATGATCTAAAGAATATAGATGTCTTCATAACCTAGATGACTTGGTTCATTCATTTTATACAAGACTTGGATTTAAAGATAATGAGAGTTTATTTCCTTTCCTTTGCATGTAAGTTTGATGTGGCATAGAGATGATAGAGCATGCGATGAGGGTGATAGGGAGTCACATGGTGCAACCAATGCAAATCAATGGCGAAGATGTAGATGACACTGGCCTCACAACCAAATGACTTTGCTCCTTATGACCCACACTATCCAAAGTGGTCCAAGATTAAAACATTTTTTTAAAATTTAAATATTTGAAAATTCACAAAAACTGCCATGTGGCAAGTTTCAAGTTGGTCCAAGTTATAATTTTGGCTATCCATTTCAGATAACACTATCTAAAATGGATAATTAAAATTAAAAGTCCGAATTTTTTATTCAAATCTAGGAATATTCACAAAATGTGCCACATGGCAACTTTCAAGATGGCCACATGTGCATGAATGAAAACGATCAAAAGTGGATGACCAAGATTAAAAAGTGTATTCTTTATTTCATTTTTTGAAAATTCACTAAATGTGCCATGTGGCAACTTTGAGTTGGCCATGTGTTTCACTTTAAACCATATGGAATGGATGTGGGGGATTTATTATTTTGAGTTTTAGTTTCAATTTTTGTAGATTTGAAATTATGTCACATGGCAACATGTAATTAGTTAATCATGTAATCACAAATTGTGGTAACTAATAGTAAAAAACTATATGGTCAATGGATGGACGAAATATATTATAGTTGATTATATATTACATTCATGTGCATTATGTTGATGTCATGTTTAATCATTATTTTAAATTAATGTTTGGTGCAACCATACTTATGCAACTAATGCAAGATTTAGTTGATAGATTAATTTGTAGTCACAAAATGGAGTTTTTAAACTAATATATGTGGCCACAATATACTGTGTTAAGACACATGTATTTGGGGAATGGAGATATATATATTTGTTTATGTTGTGCAAATATAATTGCATTTGTGTCACATTATAAATAAATTGTTTTAGGTTGAGTCCAAATGTTATATTGGCCACATATGCTATTGTGAAAACCCCATAGGATGAATCATATGGCTATTGCATGACATATGCATATGTATATTATAAATTTTCAATGTTAACTATGTTAGTTACTAATTGTATGGCGTCATCAAATAATTTTTTTCATTATTGGTGTGTTTGAATCATATATTGTGCAACTAGGCCAAGAATGGAGGCATGTACTTCAACTAATATCCAATGATTGTTGTTTAATATGGAAATGTGTTGAAAATAATTGTACGATTCCTATGATTGCATATGTGTGTTCTTGGTAACCTAATGATTGTAGTTTTAATTTTTAATATATAACATTTGCATTTTGGCTATTGTATTTTGGTCACTTAACCATCCATTTGGATTGAAAAGGATGTTTTCAACATTTTTAATTAATTAGAGCTTTTCATGTTAATAGTTGATGACATTATCATTGATGATGTCATCATTTGTATCATCATTTATCATTATTAAATGATCATTTTTTGTTATTGTGTTCATTTGTTATTAATGTTAATTGTATTACATGTTGTCACCATTGCCTTAATCCAAACGTATGTCATGAAGATTATTTAATTACACATGGCTCAAACATTAATGTTATTTACCATGTTTCTTGAATTTCATGCATGACACACAAAATGAACAACATAGTCTTTTATGATGATCACATAAAATGGGAATAATAAATATGCAAACCCATGCCGTGTGCACTCACAATTGTAATATTGGCTATTATAAGCATTTTAGCTTTGGCCCAAGCTCAAGCTTTTCATCTAGAAATAAATGGGAACAATGAAGACACACCACCATATGCACTAAACAACATTGAGATCTTTAAAAATGGATAATTTTATTATGATTTTTTTATCGTCTTCTATTTATGTAGAGGATGAAGCTAATGGGGTGGTTAGTCGTTGAGGATAAAGATTGATATTTATTAACCAATCAACTAATGGGATGTGTGAAAGAAATTAAGATAACAAAATGAAGATAAAGAAACCCACATGTGTGGTGGGCAACCTTCTTTAATTCCTTATTTATCTTTTGAAGAGGAAGAAGGGGGATATTCTCATATATAACATGGTAAGAAGAGCTATATGGAGGAGTTGGAAAGAGAGTTGGAAGGAGAACTTTGTATTTCATTCTGTAAGGAATATATGGTTGTGGACCTTGAGGATGTACTTCTATTGTTTAAAATTTTGCATTGATTTTTTGAATCCATGAGTGTAAATACAAATTTCCATAGAATATTGTAACTCTTTTTGTTCTGTTTATTATCTTCTTCCTAGTTTCATTCATAATGGCTTGTTGAAAGTTTCTAGACTATGACAATATTTGTAGCAAAAGGTAATATGAGCTATAGTAAAAAGTAAGAGCAAGAAAGCAACATGCTTTCGAAGGAAGGCAACATGAGGGAACTATTGTACTATAGTTCAAGAGTGTTTTTCCTAGGATTGGAAGGTATGATAGTACTTAACTATGAAGGCCCATATAGCCAATTGGAAAAAGAACGCTTTGCATGGTTCATTTAGTGACCCAAAAATGCAACAACATAACAATATTTTGTTAGAGCATTCCATGCTTTGTTTAGAAATAGTAGCTTGGCAACAAAGGATGGGGCATAGGGAACAACATTGGAATTTGATGAAAGTGAAGTTAGAGAAGACCTTAAAAGTAACATTTGTTCCATATAATGTTGACATGAGGCTTTGGATAAACATCAAATTATCACATATTAACATGCTTTCCATTGTTTTGATGTTGATTATGCCCTAAATTAGCCTTCAATTCAAGCCAATTATCAAGCTCCAAAAAGAGTATTGGATTGTGGTGAACATACCCCACCCAATGAAGCTAAATTTGTATCCCTTCTCCTTCACTAGACCTAATATTGGATATGGTTATATTGCAACATGTGGTGTCCACTATTATCACCAAGCCAACGTCAAAGATGATAAAACCTAGGAAAATTATTTAAAAAGACCTCCCAATAATTTCAAAATTACCAATGATAAGTAGACTTACCACTTCCATTAATTTAGGGGGTGGAGCCTCTAATTTCTATCTAATGTTGTAGTTTAATAAGTGGATTAGTGACAAGAAATTTGCCAATAATCTAAGTGTAGGTGGATAGATTTGAAGGAATTGCCACTATTAATTCAAAGAAAGGATGAAAAGTCATTTGAAATTTTGTACATTTTTAACATACTGTAATACCTAGGTAGGCACAAAATAGTTTTTTTTTGAATTTTATTAAGCACCTTGTTGTTAAAGTTTTTCAATCTATTATGTTTTAGTTGATATACATAATTTTTAAACTATTATTTTCTTTAAAAATGAAAAATTAAGTTATTTAATTATCATGGGAAGAGGATAGCATTGAAAGGAGACACACTTTTAGAATTTTTTTTTTCAAAATGAACTCTAATGTCAAAAATCATCCACTGTAGCTTGTAACTACCCCTTGATAGAATCATGTTATTAATTCCTTTTTTTTCAAAATAAAATATTCTTTGAATAAAAGTGACACATGTATTAATGATTCAAATGATGGCAAAGCTTCCTTTAAACAAATGACTTTTTTTTACCACATTTTTTGAATCAGTAATGCCATGGGTTAACCAATAAATTTAATTTCATAACTTGTGTTTTGCATAGGATATTTCATGTTGGTCGGTAAAAAACATGACTTCCTTGTCATAGAAAAGAAAGGACCAAAACTAAATTAACTCAAAAGAAAAAAATTAAAAAATTCTTATTCGATCATGTTTGAAATGAGGTGATCTTAGGTTGAAAAGGCATTTGGTCAATCTTAGTTTTGAAGCTTCATTCCATTTTTTTGGGATCAACAAAAAAAGTACAATATGGAGATAATAAAACTTCTTACCACATTTGGATGCCCATTAAACCCAACATCAAATGTTTTAGTAAAGAAAAAGGGATTATTGCATGTGTGGATTGCATTGATAAGATATTTTGATTTTTTAATAAAAGGTTTGTTAGACAAGTCAAAGTTCTATTGTGCACATTTAATGGCTCCATTAGTATATAAAAAATATATATATATAACCAAAAGGATTTTTAGACGCCAAAAGAATTCACTTCCCACCTACCCTACATATGTAGCCTCAAGTTTAGTTTTTTTTTTTTTTTGACTAAAATCAATTCAATTTCAAATTGTTAGAACATGCTAGAAAGTTTAGAGTTTAAAACTCATAGTCAATCAAAATATTTGGGGACTACGTTTGATAAATTCATATTTTGAAATATTAATGCCAATATATCTTTGAACTTTACATGGCATCAAACTCTTGCCAAAGTATAGACATGTGATATTACATTTTCAAATTATTTGATATAAAGGTTGGAATTGATTTCGAAAGTTTGGTGCATTAGTCATCCACATGGAACTTGAGCTTAAGGACTTGAAAACATAATCACTTGTCTCTCAAGTTTTGTGACATTTGTAACCTTTCAAGTGATTGTTGGTTCAAGTTGTAATCATGCAACTTGATTACAATAGAGTTGATTAGGTCAATGAATGATTGACACCATGTGCGTATTGGTGGTTCAAAATTCAAACCATAGTGGCAAGTTTAAAAACTACATTGCTTCTCTTTCAATGATTTGAAAGAGACCATCTCCCAAAAAGAACTAACCCTAAATTGTGAACAATCATTCAAAATTTGCTTGGCAAACAAAATGTTTTATTTTAATTCTTCTTTCAACACTAGCTTGAGGAAACTTTCAAAGCATCATTTGGGAACATCATTGGGAAGACAAACAATATGGGAACATCTTAGAAAACTTGAAAAATAGGTTGAAATCAAACAACTCATGACAAAAGGACCTACCCAAAAAAAATTTCAAAATGCAAAATCCACACAAATTGAACAAAACCAACAAATCAAGTGCATTTGAGAACAAATAAAGTCAACTTGAATTCAACCACTTGGCCAAATTATTAAAGAATGAAAAAGTTAAACAATTAAATTTGTAAAAATAATAATCACAAAAATTAACACAAGAAACCATATAGAGAAATTAACAATATAGTATGCATGTTCTAATTTGGATTTTCATAATTAGGATAGAAAAAACTAGATCTTAAGCCAAAAATAGTGTGGGGTTGATGACCCTTCAAAATACCAACACGATAAAAAAGATATAAAGCCCATTTGAAGAAAAGACTGAAAAGTTTTCATTCACACCATTAAGTTCAACTAATCTCCAAATCCTTTTCCCCCCTTTTGATCTTTCACATTTAAGTTTGGGCTTACTTAGATACTCAATTTATTTTGTGGCAAATTTGGAAATTCAGAAATTTCCACAAAAAAATTGTGGCGAACTTTCACCATTGTGTGAAAATATTTTGAAAAAAAAATATATTGTCACAAATTCCCTGTTTTCAGGAAAAAAAAGTTTTTGGTTGAAAAAATGATCAAAAATTGCCACAACTGCCTACAACATGAAAGTGTGCTTAAGATTTTTCTACTTTCATATTTTGAATATCGCCAAATTTGGCTAAATATTACTATGGATGATCTCGCCACTTGAGCAACATCACAAATTTGAAAAAAAAGACACTTTTCTCATCACTACATTCATGCAAGTAATAAATTATTCGGATACATACATTCATTAAGGAGCATACATACTCAAATCCTACCAAGTTGAGATATTTTCTCAAATCAACTGTTCAATTCACAAACACTTTGAAGATTGCTAAATGGGTTTGAGATTCCAGGGAAGATTGAGCAGTTTCAATATTTATACACCAGTTTGAACACAAGTGATTTCAAAAAACATCAGAAAGGTATGAAACCGTTATGATTCAAATGTGACAGATGTGAACAATGCAATGCAGTGATAGTAAAACAAACTCTAGTCTCCAGCATGTTCACATAACCAAGTTAGGGTTTTGTTACTGTTCTGTCTGCTTGTCAAGATGATTATGGGCATACCTTGAATTTATTCCAGTGGCAAGCACATTTGTTCAGGGAAAAAAACAAGATGACCTTTTATTGAATTTTGGTGTACTGGCACATTTCAGTGAGTACTAAATACAACCCACTGCCTGTGTTGTTCCACTTTGTAGATACCCATCATTGAGCATTTGCTCTGTTTTTCTTTGGGCTGGCCGCATGAACCCTAAACTCAACTGTATGCAAGATTCTGAGCTAGATAATTGCCACATCCTATTTATGGCCGGGGACAATCAAATCCTTAGGTGATTATCAATTTGTGCTTTGGATCTGGAGATAGACTCACATACTGGTCAAATAGCTGCTTTAGAGCTTGTATGTATCGCTCCTGAAATTCAACAATGCTTTCTCCTTCTTTTGCAAATAATGGATCTCCGATTGCAATCAGTAGCTCTCTGCAGTTCAATCACAGATTACTTGAAATTAGGAACAAGAACCAACACAGGATAACTCTCTCTATTGATGTTGAGTTGATGACAATATGTATTAGATGATGGCCATTGGCAGGACCCAGTTGGCTGGGTCTGACCAATGGCTATCACCTGACGTAATTGGCACTCAAGAGAGATTCTAGCTGCCACATCCTTATGAACTTTTTAGACCATTTGCTATACCTCACAATGTTCTATGTGCTGGTCACATGCATTTGAAAGAGCAGTTCACTGGCAGACTTTCTCCTGAATGACAAGTATGTAAATTAAAAGCATCAATTTTGCCCGAATTCAGTACAAAAGACATGTAACAAATTTCTCAGGACTATCCCATTCCAGTTCTGCACTCTGTCAGTCCCCATGCTCATCATGTACACTTGAGTATACTTCATCTTCAACTTTTGGGTTCCTGAATATTGGAGATGCAATGTAAAAGCTTTACTAAGGATGGGATATTGGAGAGAAGCCCAAAGGTCATAGTGGGGAAGAGAACAAGACATACTTCCGGTAGGGCATTGGCAAATTGAAATAGCCCCGCATGAATGGCACCCCAATCTTGTAGTATCGATTCACATTCTCCCAAAACTTCAAAAATGCTTTTGAGTCATGCCTGAAGAGCTGCAATACCGAACTCACAGAAGACAAGAACAATCTTCATAAGTACCAAGAATTTCTCAATATGAAGAATTTAAGTCAACCAGAAATGAAGTAAGAGAATGATTGATAATGAGGTTATGGATCTTTCCCTATGTGCTTATAAACTGAAAATGCATATGGAGCCCAAAAAGTGAGTTGACAAGTGATTAACAGCTCAAAACCATTTCAAAACAAACTGAAAAAAACACTCTGATTGTTAATCAGGTTTTTTTAAGTCAGAGCATTTTAACGATCTTCTCACTAAAGTGATTTCCCAAATAGGTGTACGCATTCAAGCAAGACTCTCAACACTCTGGAGATTTTCAAATTCAATAATCTGGAACAGAAACACAAATTATTGTCAGGAGGCCTAAACCCAAGGCATTATTCTGAGGATGTTATCAACATGCAGGGTTTTTGTGTCTTTGCCAACAAAATTAATAGTCTATCTGGTCCCTTCATTTGACCAGTAAGAATAGAGCAGTAAGAAAATGAAAGAAATAGTACCTGGTTTTCATTAAAGGCATACACAGGCACAACCCCAACTTTCTCATCCATGGCTATCTGAAGAAAACCTCTCCTGTGTCACCCAAAGGAATGCAGATCAGATGCACACACAAAATCAACTCCCAACTTGCATGTGGGTATTTTACAGTTATATTTGGAAAAAAAGATTGAACACACAAGAAACTCAAGGTCAGAAGTTGAGGCACACCCTAAACCCTAAATAACCAAACATTTTGAGAAGGGTTGTTGGGTCAGAAATTACCGTTTTTTGAGGTAAAGCACATCAGCATCATCTTGAGTACCTAGGTACACTTCCCGCACCCCTCCAACTGCAATGGTCACCTTTAAAAGTTCCAACAATTCCAACATCATAACCAGCATTCAATGCTTAGACTTCTTGACAGGACTACAGCAGATCTGAGCTCCAAAAAGGAATTATGTCAAGTTACAGAAGGAAATTTCAGCATTCAGAGTACAATCTGTAGACAGGGTTTGACAGCAAAGTTTACATGATTCTTCTTCCTCAGCTTCTCCACAATCAGATGCTTGTCAGCAGGCATGATTCCTATCATGTAGAACCAGTTTCTTGCAAATGGTACCTGAAAGAATCCACCTGCTGCTGTCTGAAAGAGGTCACCTGCATGCAACACATTTTCAAGTATCTACATATCATTGCTTGAGCATCCCTTTCATGAAGCATGAAGGGTTTAGAGGACCCGCACAATCCACAAGCACTTGGAGGGTTGCCATGAACCTTAAACCCTTGCAGCACCACCGCCTTCAATTTCAAAACCCTAAAAGATTGAGGCAGCAATTGACAGGGATGAGGAGGATGTCATTAGCAGTTGAGAAAGTTGCATATGTACCTTGCACAAGCTTGATGGGCTCCCTCCAAATCTCATGCACCTGGGAGAACAAGGCATTTGCGTAAAACATTCTGCCATGGGGATGGATGGCAAAGATGTAGGCCTTGTCTTGCGGAAATGGAGTTTTGGGTACTATGTATTTTGCACTGGGCAAGTAACTGGCAAGAGTCTCATACAGAGGTCTCGTCTTCCTCCTGATGGACTTGGAGTAGTATGGGGGAGCTACAGCCAGGAACAAAAGAAATGCAGACACAGCGGTTACCCCAACCCACCCCAAGAATTTGTACACCCAGTACATTTCCAGACAAAACATGGCGGTTGGAATGAGTGTGAAAGGAAGCATATGGTAGAAGATTAGTATCAAAACATGCTTGAGTGTGGTGGAATGAGGAGGAGCGAAGTAGTGAATTTGCTCTGCAAATCTCTCATGATCGCAAGTACTAGCTGCTGCTGGTGGCACAGCATCATCGTCGTTATCATGGATGGATTTGTGAGCACGCTGATCCAATTCCTTCTCACTTCCAAGACTACCCATTACAGCCTTTTCAAGAACCGAGGGGAAAAAAAAACTTGTCCTTCTCTTAGTTTCTCTTACACCTTCCACACCCGCCACAAACCTCCGCAGAGGTTTTCCCCCAAAACCCAACAACAACAACAATAACCCAACACAAAACCCCTCTTCCAAGCCTTCAAAAATAAAACTCCCCAAAAGTATGAGAGCAGTGTTTCTGCTCCACCACTCAAAGTCAAGATTCTCAACCCTCACAAAAGCCTCTAAAGATTATAAACAAAGCCTGGACCCAATCCTTCAAGACCAACAAGCGTCCCACCTGAATTTCTCCTTGGAATTTGGATTTATAATATTTTCTAGACCTGCCAACAACTCTGTCTCTGTCTCTGTTTCTGTCTCTCCCCTCACTCCAAGAAAAGAAATCACTCTCTTGTTTACGATATCCGAGACCAACAACTCCCCCAGAAGAACAGCCAGCATGTACAAAAACTCCAGCTGAAATGTGGAGGATCCCCTAAAGTGATTTCTATTTTTTTTTTAAAATTCCTGCGGATGAAAGCTCAATGGAGTGGTGGATCGGTTTTAGAAGTAGCTTGTGAATCTGCAAACTGACTACTTGTCACTCATCCAATTTACCATGCATAGCTCTCACTCACTCACACGCGCGCAACACACACACACACACACACACACACACACACTCTCTCTCTCTCTCTCTCTCTCTCTCATCGTCATTAGTCAACAACACACCTGCAAAAGTGGGTGCTTTTTTATATTATCAATGTGGGCGATAACCCCAAGAAGAGGGAAACAAAGTGCACAAGTACTTGTTACAAATTCAAGGCACTTTGAGCGCATGCCGAGCCTTCTCGTTGGCTGCATGAAATTTCTATTTCCAAAACTGTTGGTCACCATTTTTGGCCTCGGCTAATACCGCCATTACCTAACAACTGGGGGTACTTATTTATTAGTAAACTAATACTAAAACCCTTGTCTGTATACAGACAGATTTAAACTTTTTTTTCAAAACACTACCTATTTCTTTTTGGCTCTGCACCTTCCAATCCACTCATCTCAAGTGGGTGTTGCAGCAGCATTTTAAACCCTCAAATGTCTAACACATTTCAATGTCAACTCATAGTACAATTGGTCAGACTCTGCAAATTCATTAGGTAATTGTCCATAATGAGCATCAAATCAGCCAATTTGCAGCACAGTGTTTTTTCTTTTTCTTTTTTTTCCCCAATGAACTAGGGGTAACCCAAAAGAAAGAGAAACTAAGCACCCTGAGCCTTCCCATTGGCTGCAATAAATTTCTATTTCCAAAATGGGTTTGTCGCCATTTTCAACTTGGACAAATACCCCCATTATAAACTGGGGGTTACTTGTTTATTCTGCTGCTGCGGTGTTGGCTACCATCCCAAGAGGGAAGTAGCAATATATGGTGACACATTCGAGAACCTGTCTACCATAGCCTAGGGTCAGTCTCCACATTGACGAAACGAATATTTGTTTTTCCAAAAAATGAATTAGTTTTTAAAATTTTGAAATTATATATTTTTTCCACATTAATATTGTGATATGATTAGTGAAATTATTCATAATGTAGCCTCTAATAATTATGATGAGTTTCAACATGTCAACTTCATATTTTCACAAATTTTCATTTCACTATTTTGAGGATTATTTATTGATGAAACTGACCTTAGGGTAAGGTAATCTCAAAACACCTGCTTAAAAGATGCTACTGAACTAAAATCCGAGTTGAAGTGTGTCAAAACCATTTTTTTTTCCTGATATTTGGCGAATTTTTTCCCCAAACAACAGGGAATCTGTGCCAGAAATATTTGTATTTTTTTGCATTTATGAAAATTTTCTCACCCAAAAATAGGGGTGATTCGCATGTAGATGAGGTGCCATAATCAGTGCTGTCCACTTGCCCCTACTCATAATGTCTTTCACCTTATTGGCTCTCTGGGCCAGAAACTCCCCATTTGGGAGAGGGTGTCAAAGTTTGAAAAGGTTTAAACTTTAGACACTGAAAAATGTTAACTTAGACACATGTCCAATGCTTGTGTTGTCCTTGAAAAGCAAGCCACGATCACAACCCACATGTGAAAAAATTGTTGGTACAATATGACATTTCTATCAAAAGGTTGAGCTTGAAAAGGTAGAGTGAGGACCGATGTGCATGTATCATACACTCCACGGCTTACCCATTTCTTTATTTGAATTTTATTGCTTCAAAGGACATTTAGTGGGATTAGGAAGATTGTAGCCTAGGAAAGGTCTTGGTTTATAAGGGTTAATTTTCAATTAAATCCTTACTAGCACATTGGTAGTTTGGACAACTAAATGTCCACACACCATACCAAACATATGAACAATACAAGAAATGAAACAAATAGTGTGATAAGAAATGGGTTTTGGGTTAGGAACACCCACATGACTAAAATTTGATCTTTATATGAACTACACCCAATGAGGAGCTTATCACACATGTTTCAAGACCTTGTTTCATGGAGCTCATTAATCAAAATCATGTATGTTCTCATGAACACTTTCATAATCAAAAGGCCACATAAGTTCATTACACAAAAAGTTTATTTCAAAGCTTAACATAAAGTACTGAAAAATTATGAAATGGAAATATGAGCCCAAATCGTCAGCCACAACCACTTATATATTTGAAAGGAAGAATGGATAAATTATCAACTCCATTCATTTACACTTATTAAACATTTTCATTCATCAACTATAAACCAACAATATTATCACATATTATCCTTCTAGATCTATCATTCTTTTAATAAATAAGTTATTAGATTATAATCTTATGTAAGATTTCATCAAAGTTCACATAATTCATTTCAATTATGTCTAACCCAAAATAATTAATTAAAGTATTCATAAATTCAAGCCTATTTCCCAAATCAAAGATGTTCAAAGTAAGGCTCATAAATTGTATTATTTATCTCCATATTTATTCTTATGTCATAATATTTAATATTTATAATTTTGCCTTTAATAACCCATCTTGGTGTTACAAACTCAGACACAAGTTCGACCAAGTTTCAAAATAATTTCAAAACCAAAAATTCAAAAAGACATGGCAATTTATGAAAATTCAAAGGTCATTTCAAATATTATAAGACAAAAATCTAACACACCCTAATCAAAAGAATTAAATGATGAAGAAGACTCTAAGTTTCAACATGACTTCAAAATGAAAGCCATCATTAGATTGAAACTCTTAAAAAAAAAAACAATGAAGAAATGAAAAAAATTTGGAGATATTATGTCTATATCAATCACAAGGTTTTTGGTTTTTTAGTCCTTTTGAGACTACAACATCAAATTTGGTTTTAAAATTGGGGGTGATGGGTTTGTGTAGATAATCGGAGGACAATGAATTCAATACATATACACACATATTATAATACCATACAAAATATGCCATATGTATTATAAATACCAACTTTCATGGAAGGGGGGTACTATAATAATACCCACAAGAATTTAGTGTTTCATTGTTGAATAATAATTGATTTATCAAGATGCATTCAACACATTAAATATATTTTAATGTTTTCAACATGAATTATAAAAATCATTTACATGTGTCAAAATATCATTTGTTAATGTTGACATCATTAAGGTAAAATCCACATATGAAGGATTATCCCACTATTTAATTAAATTAAAAGATAAGACCCCCATTATATGTGGAACTTGGAATCAAGGTTAAATTTTCGATCCTAAAATTTATGTCAATCATTTCCAAGATTAGAAATCCTAGATTTCCAAACCTAGGCTAAAAAGAAATAGCTTGGGAAAATGTCCTTCCATAAATACCATTGTGTTTTTTTGTTTAAAACAACATCATTGTTGCTGCAATACTTGTTCTTATCCAAACCTCATAACTACATATCCTGAAAACTATTATGGCCATGCTTCATTTAAGTTTCCAAAACTTTTGGCAATAGGCATTTCATTTTATAAAAAAAATGGCATTTCAACTAATCAATTTTTTTAAAAAATTAAGAATGCAAAAAATTATTTATTTAGTATTGAATCCATTCAAGTACTACAATAGTCTAGGCAATGATGTGATGCAACATGCACCCAATAAACCCAATTTTTTTTGGAAGGAAGGTGGTTTGGATTTTTTGACCTTGTGTTCCCAATATGTTCACATCCCAACAAATTCTCAATGTGTTTCCACTATGTTCCCAGGTTCCTAGTTTCTTCCCAAGATGTTTCAAATATCATTCTTTATCCCATATGTTAACAATTGCCCAGAATCAAACTTCCATAACCTACCTATGTAGGTGGGCCAAAGGGAAGGATTTTAATAATTCCTTTCTATGAATGCAAACTTCTATGTTGAGGAAGGTCCAAAGTCTCAAAATATTTTTTGTGATGCACTTTTCAAAGTGACACATTGCAAAAATAAATAAATAGGACTTTGAAAAGCATCAACAATTAAATAAGAACATCAACAATATATACGCACATTAGAAATGATGTGTTTAGTACTAGAAAAATTTCATTTTGCAATTTTAATTTTGGACTATAGAATAGTTCTAGATGATTATCACAACTAGACTTTCTATTAATTATATAAGTGTAGTTGCACCCAACATGTAATCGCAAATATGATCTAAGCATAACATTAGCAAATGTTTCATGCATGAAATATACATTCAAATGTATATTCCATCCTTCGACCATATAATTATTCGTAACTACTTACCACTATTTGCAACTACAATAACATCAATTACACATTGCCACATGTAGGGCATATGTGAATTTAAATTATGAAAACTAGATAACCATTTTTATCTCATTTGTCCAAATTGGATTGTTTAGGATTGTTCCACATGCACCAATTGCATTTTTGCCACATGGCTTAATGTGAGGATTTCAAAAAGAAATAAACTTAAAATTTCAATTTATATAGGTAGGTAGGTAGGTGGGTAAGTAAGTAGGTAGGTAGGGACCTATTAATTAACCCACCTTTTTAATTAAAGTATTCTACATCGCACCTAAGTTGTGCCCACATGGCATTTATGCCTAAACCAAATATTCAACATGTGATTTATGCTAAACTGTATCTAAATTAAATCTTGACTTAGCCTTGGCGAAAACATTAAAATAATTAAAACTTGATTAAATTTTGGTTAAATTAAAACTTGAAAAAAAAATTGGTTAAACTAAAATTTGATTAAAACTTGGATAGGGTGAAAATCCTTAAGGTGTACCACATAGGACGAAAAGGACATAGTTTTTACTACATTCCTTATTTCCATATATTTTGATCCCCATCAAAATAAATGAGTCAAAAAATGTCAATTTTTTTTATAAATATCATATTTTAAACCACTAGTATTTTAGGCTTTATCATAATGTTCCATAAATGTGTTTTACATGGTAAAAAGGACTAGGTAAAAAATACATAATAGGGTGACGTTGTGACAAGATTTTGGTACACCTTAAGAAAATTGGACTTGATAAACCTTAGTTAACTTTTGCAAGACTAAAACTTAATTAAACCTTGGTTAAACATTTGCAAAACAAAAACCTTAGCAAAAACATTGCCTAAACAAAAATTTGGCTAAACCTTGGATAAACATTAGTTAAACTTTCACAAGACTAAAATTTGGTTAAACTTTAACAAAACATTGGCAAAATTTTAATTTAAATAAAAATTGGCTAAATAAAAACTTGGCTAATTTTTTAACTAAATAAAAAATTGGCTAAAGCTTGGCTAAACTTTTAAAAACTAAAATTTAATTAAAAATTGGCTAAAACATTGGCAAAAGTAAATTTTGGCTAAACAAAAAATTGGTTAACCCTTGGAAAAAAATTGGTTTAACCATAAATAAAGTTTGGTTAAATGTTGACATAACAAAAACTTAATGAAACCTTGTCTAAACTTGAGCTAAATTAAAATTTGGCTAAACACTCACAAAACTTTGGTTAATTGAAATTTGGTTAAATTTTAGAAAAACCTTGGTTAAATTTTGATGAAATTAAAACTTGATTAGAATTTGATTAAACTAAAACCTTGGCAAAATTAAAACTTAGCTAAACATTAACTAAAATTTGGTTAAACAAAAACTTGATTAAACATTGGTTAAATCTTTCATAAATTAAAAATTGGTTTAAGTTCAATAAAATTATTATTAAACTTTGGTTAAAACTTGATTAAAGTTTGGTTAATATTTGACACCTTTACTTTAACCATGACCATACCTCTAATAGAATAGTAATAACTTAATATATTTTTGATGCATTTATACAACTTTAATATGTTTTATAACCTTAGTAGAACTTTAATGTATTAAATTTTTAAAATATTTTAAGCCCTATTCATAAACATACCACTAATATATGTAAAATATAACTTCAATTCACCCTTTAAAATGTACCCCTAATGTACCTTTGATTTAATCTTAACACAATTCTGTCAAATTATTTGCAATTAACTTTTAATTTGTAATGCGACTAATGGGATTAACTAAAATGTTATTAGATGAAAATACACCTTTACAATCATCCACATGGAAGGATATATCCTTCAATAATCGTAATGTCATTGCAAAATAGTCATAAAAATTTAAAAGGTAGTTAATAGTTGTAAGAATAGTCGTAAATGACACATAGTCACATGTAGTCTCAAGATTCATGGTTGCAAAAGATAAGATTTTTTATTAGTTGTTACATCTTCTTTTTTATCACCTCTTCCCAAGATATAATGTTTATAGAATTTTTATTTTTAAATTTTTTTCCAAATTGACACATGTCAAATTAAAATCTAGTTTCACATTGCATTTTACCGAGTCAAAATCCACTTTACCAAGTCAACATCAAAGTTTTTAAAGAAATGGGTCTACGTTTAAACCCTTCCAAATCTTCACCTATGTAAAAGAACACCATATTATTTTTACTTCACCTTTTGGCATATATATGTTTAAAGTATCATAATGCTTTCATCATTTGTCCTTTTTGTTTTTGCACATCTCTACACACATTATGACAATAGTTGTAGAGCGAGCCAAAAGTTTGTTGTTAGATCTTTGTAATTTTCTTTTCCTTTTTTGTTCACATCTTTGTTGTAGAAGTAAAAGGAGGACAACATTCTAAAATGTGGGAGGAAGTAATAGGACTTGATGTTGTAAGGGATGGTAAAATGAGAAATAGATGTTGAGAGAAAGAGTTGAGGGTTCTTAAGGTTATCAAGAAGCAATTCGAGATGTGAAAAAGTGCAAACACTTACAATTGGGATTGGAGACATGAATTTCCAATTAAAAGTTTTTGTGAAGGGATGATTTTTCTTCTTTTGTCAAGGGTATCATGCAATTAATAATAACAAAATGTTGTTACAATAATCAAAAGATGCATTCTTGAACATCATCGGTGATCTTGGTTTTGAGATTCAAGTCTTTGTTTATCTCTAGAATAATACCATTTCCATCCTCTTCTTATAAATGCCTTTTGTTGTCATTCCATGACAATGATGATTTAATGTGTGTAGTTGGAAAGTTGAATTTAGATTTATGAATTTTAAAAAGTGAAAATTCTCAACTAGAGTCATTTGCAATGTTGTGATCTTAAATTGGAGTTGAATTCACAATGAAAAACTTAGAGATGGCATGAAGAGGTCCTACGAATAACCTTGGAGGCAATATTTGGAACAATTCATTATTATTTTTATTTTTGGCATTTGTAGATTTTTCTTTGTTTCTTTCATGTTTCTAAACATTTTATTCACTTTCTTCAAGCGTCATATGAATATTTAGCTTACACATTCCTTGTTCATGATTTTTTTTTTTGTGTAAATGCATGCAATTGGGAAACACTAGGAGCATCATAGTGAAATAAGTCATTGGCCAACAACAACAACAATAACAACCAAAATAGAAGTTGCCAACACTACTATGTGGGAAAAAAATGGAAACTTCTAATGCAAGTATTGGATTGTTTATATATAAAAAAGAAAAATATGAAAATTTGGAAAAAACCTTCAAGGGTTCAAAATGTCCTTTTACAAGTTGGCAAGTACTTTCTAAGGGTTGGAAGTTCTTTTTTGTATAGATTAGTGTGGGAATTCTAGTTGTTACCAACATTTTAGTAAACTTGAAACTAGTAAACATCCTAAAATATACTACAAACAAATCCATAGTTCTTTACATCAAGTAGAAATCCACTTTATTAAATACAAGTGTGATGTCCTTCCAATCCAAGTAAACACAACTTCCTTCCCAATACTTGAAACTTCAAATCATGCCATTCAAAAAATTTGGTCATGTCTAAACTCTTATTCCATATGTATTAGCAACTCATCCCCATCAAAATATTCATTCAATATTTCCATGTTTGGATTGTGAAGCCCTCTCCACCTTTAGGATCTACCATTGTTGCTAATTCCTCTTTCATGAACTTCTCCCTTCACATTAAAATTATATTCAAGTGAATATATTACACACAAACTTTGAAAGTTGATGGCAAGTGTAAATTGTGTTATGTAAAGAAGCAATTTTAATATGATGTGCAAAAAAATCATGAGGAAAAAATGGGTGCTAAATTGATTTGAAATGTTTGTTAACATATGAATTAATGATGAAAAAAATTTAGGGTTATTAATTGGAACTCCTTATTTCCAAAGAGATTATGATTTGCAACAATATTATGAATAGTTCAACAAATTTCAACTCACAATGATATTCTTTGATAAATTTAACAAATGAAACTGCAATATATTAGAGAATGACTATGCTGGGGGCGGGGGGGAGAGGAGGCAAGATAAACCAATGGGAAGAGTAGTGCTATAAATGCTAACTTGGATTAGAAGTTGAAATCTCAACATTGTTTCTTATGTAATCATTCCAATTTTTACATTGATTTCACAATAAATATTTAAGTGTTAATCTATTTGTGCTTGTATGGGATTTTGTTGTGAAAATTGGAGGTTACTTTTATATGGTATTTAAGGTTTTTTAATTTAAAAAATTATTATTATTAATTTTATGCACATATGTTAAACAACTCTTTAGGGCCAAAAGTGATGAGCTAGGAAGTGGTTCTCCACACAAGGAATGACTTTGAGTGGATTGATACAATGTTGGATTTAGAGTTGTTGGCAACAACTTTTGAAGTGGTTGTAAGCTAATGTTACTTATTTCAACAGATACAACATTCCTTAAAAGTCCATATGGTAGTGTTAAGATGGCAATTTACTATGATGTCATTCGTTAAATTGAGAATTACATGGTGTTTTGTGAACTTAAGAACTCCATGTAAAAAGAAGCCATTTTACAAAAACATTACAAACATGTTGAGAATAAATATTAAAATCCACCAAAAACAATTATAATATGGACTTTTGAAAATATCACATGTATGATTTTTATGATATGGATTACAATTTGGGTTATATTAATTATAGGATTCTTTTACAATCATATTAAGATAATGTTTTCATAAGTTCATATTATATTCATTTTTAATGGATTTCACCATAAAAACAACATGCTATCACTAGAAGAAAAACATGTATTTTCGACTGCTCTTTGCGATTAAATTTTAGTCGCAAGAGACATTTTGCAACTAAAATCCTTTTAGTCGCCTAAGACAAGTCGCATGTGAAAACTAGTCGCA